>OATP01000338.1_pt1 | contig 30382 bp, 28 predicted proteins | sample 1495041 | NCBI WGS metagenome assembly OATP01 (sample SAMEA2579972, study PRJEB22360) | human gut metagenome | biome: human gut; feature: human-associated habitat; material: faeces | place: Denmark | collected 2008/2010 | reverse complement strand
CTTCAACCACTTCAGCGAAAACGGCATAGCCCCTGCCGTCTGGGCGTTCTGAACGGAAGTTCAGGAAGTCGTTATCAACCACGTTGATGAAGAACTGTGCTGTGGCTGAGTGTGGATCGTTGGTACGAGCCATCGCCAGTGTGCCACGTGTGTTTTTCAGACCGTTATTGGCTTCGTTTTTGATCGGAGCTTTAGTTTCTTTCTGTTTCATGCCAGGTTCAAAGCCGCCGCCCTGAATCATGAAACTATTGATAACACGGTGGAAAATAGTGTTGTCGTAGAAACCTTCACGGCAATATTCCAGGAAGTTGGCAACGGTAGCCGGTGCTTTGTCGTCAAAAGTTTTGATGACGATGTCACCGTGGTTGGTGTGGAAAGTAACCATAACAATAATCCTGTTTTTTTGATGTTTAGGACGAAAGAAAGCGATTGTAGCCGATGCGCCGCGGGCTGACATCCTTTTGTCGCAGTTAGCCGCTCGCCTTGCTTTGCGGTACGTCACTACGATAACGGAAAATGCCCCCAGCCTGCAAAATTCCCTGAAAAGCCAAAACCAGAGAGAACACAAGAAATCGCCAACCAAACAGGTGAAAACAGGGGTTATTCTTGCAAACGGCCTTTCTTCGCGGTTCAATACACCTATATTTTATGTCAAACCTCACGGATACCCCGATGCTAAAGATTTTTAACACACTCAGTCGTCAGAAAGAGGAATTCAAACCTATTCACGCCGGTGAAGTCGGTATGTATGTGTGTGGGGTAACCATTTACGATTTGTGTCACATTGGTCACGGGCGTACCTTTGTTTCTTTTGACGTGGTTGCGCGTTATCTGCGTTATTTAGGCTACAACCTTAAATATGTGCGCAACGTGACCGACGTGGATGACAAGATCATCAAGCGTGCGCTGGAAAACGGTGAGACTTGCGATCAACTGACTGAACGCATGTTGGCAGAGATGCATAAAGATTTCGATTCTCTGAATATTGCGCGTCCAGATCTTGAGCCACGAGCGACGCACCATATCCCAGAGATTATTGAGATCGTTGAACAACTGATTACGCGTGGTCATGCATACGTCGCCAGCAACGGTGACGTGATGTTTGCCGTTGATACCGATCCTGATTACGGGTTGCTTTCTCGTCAGGATTTGGAGCAGTTGCAAGCGGGAGCCCGTGTAGAGGTTGCTGATGTAAAACGGAATCCGATGGATTTCGTGCTGTGGAAAATGTCTAAGCCGGGTGAACCTAGCTGGGAATCCCCATGGGGTCCTGGCCGCCCAGGTTGGCACATTGAGTGTTCTGCGATGAACTGCAAGCAGTTAGGCGCGCATTTTGACATTCACGGCGGCGGTTCAGACCTGATGTTCCCACATCATGAGAATGAAATTGCTCAGTCGAGCTGTGCTCACGATGGCCCGTATGTGAACTACTGGATGCACTCCGGTATGGTGATGATCGACCGCGAAAAGATGTCTAAATCGCTGGGTAACTTCTTCACTATCCGCGATGTGTTAGAGCACTACGATGCTGAAACGGTACGTTATTTCCTGATGTCTGGTCACTATCGTAGTCAATTGAACTACAGCGAAGAGAACCTCAAGCAGGCACGTTCGGCGCTGGAGCGTCTGTATACTGCGCTGCGTGGTACCGATCCTCAGGCTGAACCTGCGGGTGGGGACGTGTTTGAAGCTCGCTTCCGTGAAGCGATGGACGATGATTTCAACACGCCAGAAGCTTATTCGGCGCTGTTTGATTTGGCACGCGAAGTGAATCGCCTAAAATCAGAAGACATGGCTCAGGCTAATGCGCTGGCGGCTGAATTGCGTAAATTGGCGAAAATCTTAGGTTTGTTGGAACAAGATCCTGAAGTTTTCCTGCAAGGCGGCGCTCAGGCTGATAATAGCGAAGTTGCACAGATCGAAGCGCTGATTAAACAGCGTAACGATGCGCGAGCCGCTAAAGATTGGGCAATGGCTGACTCCGCACGCGATCAGTTGAATGCGTTGGGTATCGTGTTGGAAGACGGTCCACAGGGCACGACGTGGCGCCGTAAATAACTCATTCTGTTTAGAAATAATAAAGCCGGCTCATGAGCCGGCTTTTTCGTATCTTGTGTACGCAATTACGCTTTTACCTGCACACTTTGACCGTTATAGGTTACGGTCTGTCCATCGATGATTTTGCAGCGTTTGCGGGTTTCGATCTTCCCATCAACTTTCACATAGCCGTCAGCAATTGCATTTTTGGCTGATGCGCCACTGTCGTTCCAGCCTTGCAGTTTCAGCAGGTCGCACAGCTCTACGTGCGGATGGTTTTCCAGGTGGAAAATTTCCATGGTGTTATCTCTTTATTCTTGCGAGTGATTCGTTCGGGATGCCGTAACCTTATAGTCCATGCTAAATGACTATCAATATACGGTAGGCAATACGCTATTATGCCAGCTTGCTCTTAGCAGCGCACAGCTAATATGCTATTTGCGGGTGCATAGAAACACCCGCACAGAGGGGATGCCTTTTGGTGTCAGATCCAAAAGGCACAGGCTATATTCATTTAAGCCACAACTAAGCCACAACCACCAGTTTCTGGTTAACAAACTCTTTGATGCCGAGATCGGCGAGTTCATGGCCATAACCGGAGCGTTTAACGCCACCGAAAGGGAGCTCTGGTGCGGTGCCGCTGAGGGTATTGATAAACACCATACCGGTTTCAATGCGTGAAGCCATTTTCTTGCCGCGTTCAATGTCACCGGTGAAAATCGCACCACCCAGACCATAGTGTGAATCATTGGCAAGTTTCACCGCTTCATCATCGTTTTTCACCACAAATATCATGGCGACAGGGCCAAAGAACTCTTCGAAATAGGCGGGGTTTTCACGTTTGATGTCGGTCAAAATAGTGGGTGCATAGAAGTAACCTGCGTGATCCAGCGCTTTCCCTCCCAGTTTGACTTTCGCCCCATTCTTCACTGCTTTATCGACCTGTTTGACTAAATTCTGTAATGCACCTTTGGACGATAACGGCCCCAGCGTTGTTTGCGGATCTAGCGGATCGCCGGTTTTTACTGATTCCAACGCTTGGGTAAAGCCAGCCATAAATTTGTCGGCTACTTTCTCGTGTACGATAAAGCGTTTGGCCGCGGTACAGACCTGTCCGGCATTTTGTAACCGAGCCTGTGCGCCCACTTTTATTGCTTTATCGAGATCGCAGTCGTCTAGAACCACAAAGACGTCATTACCGCCGAGCTCCATCGTTGATTTTTTCAGGTTTTTAGCAGCCTGAGCGGCGACAACGCTACCGGCTTGTTCAGAACCCGTTAGCGCAACGCCGCTGACACGGTCATCATCGATGATTTTTGCAACCTGCTCTTGTGAGATAAACAGGTTCGTATAGGCGCCTTTTGGCGCACCGGCTTGGGACACCATGCGTTCAAAGGTTTCTGCGCAGTGTGGAACGATGCTGGCATGTTTAACCATCACGCTGTTGCCCACGGCCATGTTTGGTGCTAATACGCGCATTAGTTGGTAGAAAGGGAAGTTCCAAGGCTCAACGGCCATGATGATGCCGATAGGATGGTTTTCAACCCATGCATCGCCCAGTTTTGAAGGGTATTTAACCGGTTTAAGCAATGCTTTGGCGTTATCGGCGTAGTACTTAGCAATTGCAGCACAAATCTTCACTTCGCCGCGACTCTGTTCGATCAGTTTGCCCATCTCTTGGCTGATGGTTTTTGCGAGCTCTTCCTCATGTTGGGTGAAAAGCTCAGCTAGCTGAGTTAATACGGCGAGACGCTGAGAGATATCACCTTGCGCCCAGTCTGATTTATAGAGTTGATGTGCGGTTGCTAATGCGGATTCGACATAGTTGTCGTCGTGCTGGGGATATTCTTTGATGAGTTTGTCTGTGTAAGGATTGATTGTCTGGTATGGCATGATGGCTCCTTGCGGGTGATGATCATGTTGACGAAGACGAGTGTCTATTTCTCCGAGATATTTAGTTGAACGACATGATGATTGTGGATTAACACTGACGATTAGAACCGAGAGTGCAGTGCCCTAATCGCAGATACGTAATAGTTAACTGTAGACATGAATATGAGATTCTCAAGGCGCGCTAACTAAACTAAGAATTATCTCCTCGGTGTCACTTAGGGTTGCGCATCGGCTTTAAAAGCAAAAAAGCCAGTCAGTGACTGGCTTAATTTACTCAGAGTCTAACGATTAAATATCGTGAAATTCTTCGCAGGCTTGCAGAGTGTTCTGGATGAGCGTGGCAACGGTCATTGGACCGACGCCGCCGGGAACAGGGGTGATCCAGCTAGCACGTTCCACTGCAACATCAAATTCGACGTCACCGACCACTTTTCCGCTTTCTAGACGGTTGATGCCAACATCGATCACGACGGCACCCGGTTTGATCCATGCTCCGGGAATAAAGCCGGGTTTACCTACGGCAACGACGACCAGCTCGGCATTTTCGACATGCTTTTGCAGATCTTTGGTAAAGCGATGGGTAATTGTGGTGGTACAGCCTGCGAGCAAGAGCTCAAGTCCCATAGGACGGCCGACAATGTTAGACGCGCCAACGACTACGGCGTTCAGGCCGTATGTATTGATTTCGCAACGTTCCAGCATGGTGATAATGCCACGCGGAGTGCAAGGTCGAAGTTTCGGTGAACGCTGGCACAGACGGCCCACGTTGTACGGATGAAAACCGTCGACGTCTTTATCGGGGCTGATACGCTCTAATACCTTAACGTTGTCGATACCTGCAGGCAGAGGAAGCTGAACCAGAATGCCGTCGATGGTGTTATCGGCGTTAAGGTCATCAATTAAGCTTAACAGCTGCTCTTCGCTGGTGGAGATAGGGAGGTCGTAAGATTTCGATACAATACCCACTTCTTCACAGGCGCGGCGCTTGCTACCGACGTAAATCTGCGAGGCGGGATTATCACCTACCAAGATCACTGCCAGCCCAGGGGCACGTTTCCCCTCTGCTAAACGTTGTTGTACACGCACAGCCATTTCGCTTCTAACCTGCTGCGCAATCGTTTTACCATCAATAATCTTTGCTGCCATCAGTGACGAGGTCCATCAATATTATTTAAGCGGGGGAGGGCTGCTATTGTGTCAGATGAAAAGCGTGCTGTCAGGCAAAGAATAACCATAAAATAACCAAGTGGATGATCAAACGGACAAAAGGCATTGACTCAAAGCAGACTGACCGTATAATCCAAATCCGCTGCACTGCCTGACAGTTAGCCTCTGCTACACAGTCCCAATGCGCCCTTAGCTCAGTTGGATAGAGCAACGGCCTTCTAAGCCGTAGGTCACAGGTTCGAATCCTGTAGGGCGTACCATTAAAATCAATCCGTTATCAAATATTTCACGACACGGTTTCTAGCTTTCTAGACAAATAACAAGTCAAATTAATTAAAATCCCATCATTGTTTTCAATCCCTCCTTAAAAATTGTTCCTTTGTCGCAAAACATGACGCGAAAAAACGGCCTCTGTGTGATGCCTTGTGCCCAATACGCACTAAGATAATGAAAGTCAGAAATCACACTCGGGGTTGCTATGAACCAAAAAATGCCTGCTCAATGCCATTGTGGTGCCGTCGCCTTTACCGTTGAACTTAGCGATGGGTTTAATACCGCGCGCCGCTGTAACTGTTCATTTTGCCGGATGCGTGGTGCCATTGCGGTATCTGCACCACTGTCCGGAATCGAGATAATTCGCGGCAAAGATAAGCTTACCGAATACCGTTTTAACACCCAGCAAGCGGTACATTTTTTCTGCTCGGTTTGCGGCATCTACACCTTCCATCAACGCCGTTCAAACCCTGAACAATATGGTGTTAACGTTGCGTGTATTGAGAACGTTTCACCTTTCGACTTTCCATCAGTTGCCGTGATGGAAGGCACCCACCACCCGAAGGATGGTGGTGGCGGTATTGCGGGATATTTAACTTATAAGCCATTGTAGGATATATGGAATATCTGTGTTTAATCACGCCACTACAAATATACTATCACTCTTTATATATATTCTTTGTATTGAATTAGAGTGAGGTGCAGTAACAATAATATTATAAAATCATCAGGAAATAATATTTACTGTCGTGGGTGTTTTAAATATTCAGGTATAATTCAGTCTGTTTCAGAATACGGAAATAGTCGCATCTCACTCGCTAAAATCGCCAAAAATAAAAAACCTGCTTGTCAGAGTGTTTTTTATTATGTAGTATCGCCCCGTTTTAAACCCTATCACTTACTCAGCAAAGGAGGTCACACCATGCAACGACAAGCTATGTTTACCCTTTGCAGGTCTCGTTCCCAGGCATAATAGCCCTGTCTTCTTTTTGTTTTCAGGTATTGCTCTGGCTACGGCCTGCCACATCCTAAATTTAATAATTGATCGTCAGGATTGGTTTAATGAGCAATATTATTCGCTCCGTGTCGCCACACGTCTCATATATCGCGTCTGAACACACCTGGATTGAAGGCAAAGCAATCCAACAGCTCGAAACAACGGCAAATTTACCCGACATGGTCCAAGTTACAGGGATGCCAGATTTACATCCCGGTCGTGGTTATCCTGTCGGTGCCGCTTTCTTTTCACAACATCGTTTTTATCCCGCACTGATCGGCAATGATATTGGCTGCGGCATGTCTGTGTGGCTGACGGATTTAGCTGTCGCTAAACAGTCGCTGGATAAACTGGAAAAACGGCTGGGAAATATCGATGGCCCGCTGGAAGAACACTTACTGGCTGATATTCCCGCCGAATTTAGCCATTGCTATTCATTAGGCACCATTGGCGGCGGTAATCATTTCGCTGAGTTTTTACAGATTGATGAGATATTCACGCCGTTTTCAGCGCTTGATAAAAAAAGGCTGATTTTACTGGTTCACAGCGGTTCACGTGGATTAGGTCAGGCTATTCTGGAAGCTCATATTCGCGAGTACGGACATCACGGGCTGGAGCAGGATTCGCCGGAATCCGGCGATTATTTGAACCAGCATCAACACGCGCTGGATTTTGCCGTCTGCAATCGCCACTTTATTGCTCGCAGAATAATGGAACGCCTGCGTACCGATGGACAGCAGTTGCTTGATATTGCGCATAATTTTCTGCAAAAAACCTCGGTCAATGGTATTGATGGCTGGCTTCATCGCAAAGGTGCGACTCCGTCAGATCGGGGGGTGGTTGTTATTCCCGGCTCTCGCGGGGATTTCAGCTATTTAGTGGAGCCTCATCCAGACGCAGAAAGTTTGTTTTCTCTGGCACACGGAGCTGGCAGGAAATGGATGCGCTCGGAATGCAAAGATCGGTTGTCAGCAAAATTCACCGTCGATCAAATGTCGCGCACGCATTTTGGCAGCCGTGTTATTTGCCGCGACCGCCAGCTGATTTATCAGGAAGCGCCGCAGGCGTATAAGCCCATCGATACGATTGTTGATTCCTTGCAGCAAGCGGGACTCATCACGGTGGTTGCTCGTCTCAAACCGGTTCTGACCTATAAAACCAGTGGAGAAACTGTATGATTTTATTGCAGATCTCTTCAGCTCAGGGGCCGGATGAATGTGCTTTAGCCGTCGCGCTGGCGTTAAAGCAGTTGCAAAAAGAAGCGGCAGCGCTGGGTGTGAAAGTCACGGTTGCAGAACAGGAACCGGCCCGACGCGCTGGCACTTTGCGCTCTGTTTTGCTCTTGCTTGACGGAGATGCGGCAGAACACATTTCGAATACCTGGTGCGGCACTTTGCAGTGGACGTGTGAAAGCCCATGGCGTGGTGGGAATGGCAGAAAAAACTGGTTTATCGGTGTTGCACGTTACTGCTTTGAGGACGTGGTGATAGAGGGGGAAATAAAGTTTGAATCCCTTAAATCATCCGGTCCTGGCGGGCAGCATGTTAATAAAACGGAGTCTGCTATTCGCGCAACCCACCTTGCCAGCGGCATCGTGGTTAAAGTGCAAACCGAGCGTAGCCAGCATGCGAATAAACGGTTGGCGAAGCTGTTAATTGCTCATAAGCTCGAGCAACAGCAGCAAAATATGCAAAGTGAAATTAAGGCTCAACGCAGGATGTTTCATCATCAAATCACACGGGGTAATCCTGTGAGAATGTTTAAAGGACCCGATTTCACACCGGTGAAATAATAAAAATGGCTGGGTTTTTCAACCTGACCCAGCCGTTTCAATGGAAGAGTAAAATTATGGAAATGCAAAGAAAATACAACCGGACGTATCACTATCCGTTTTCGCCGGGCACCACCAGCGACGACAGAATAAATAGCGATTACTGGCAGGATATTCAGCTTATCCCACAACTGGTGCACACAGAAAAATTAGACGGTGAGAATAACTGCTTGAATCGGCTTGGCGTTTTTGCCCGTTCACACGCCACGCCTACTATTTCGCCATGGACGCAGAAAATACGTCAGCGCTGGCAACTGATTAAAAATGATCTGGGCGATATCGAACTTTTTGGTGAAAACTTGTATGCCATTCACTCCATTGAGTACCAGTTTTTAGAGCAGGATTTTTATTTGTTTGCCGTACGCTGCAAAGATATGTGGCTCAGTTGGGAAGAAGTGCAGTTTTACGCCAGCTTATTTGATTTTGGCTGCGTACCGGAATTACAGATTCCAACGAACATTCAGGATGAAAAAGAGTACCAAAAAGCCGTGCTTGAAAAGGTGAATTCGTCAGGACTTTTCGCCCCACATGATGTTCACTCGGGTCTGCCATGCACCATAGAAGGTATTGTTACGCGCAATGCGGCTGAATTCCCAGTCGATCAATTTTCGCATAATGTTTTCAAATACGTGCGTAAAAATCATGTGAAAACCGACCAGCACTGGAGAGTAAACTGGCAGCGCGCACGGCTGGCACATGAGATGAAAAAGGAGAATCATAGTGGTCTGGACGCTGAGTGAAAATAAAGCGTGGCCCGCGCTACGCCAGCGGTTTAGCTGGGTTGCCGATATGCATACAACGCCACAAGATCCGCAGCATCATGCTGAAGGCGATGTCGCCGTCCATACCCAGTGCGTGTTGGCGGAGCTACAAAAAATGGCGGATTATTCCTCGCTTTCAGCGCAGCAGCAGGAAATCGTCTGGGCGGCAGCATTGCTACATGACGTAGAAAAAAGGAACACCACGCGCACGCTGGAAGATGGCAGTATTGTTTCACCGGCCCATGCTAAACGCGGCGAACTCACCGCGCGCTCGATTCTTTTTCGCGATATTCCAACGCCTTTTGTGATTCGGGAGCAGATTGCGGCACTGGTTCGCTTTCACGGTTTACCGCTGTGGATAATGGAAAAACCATCGCCAGAACACGCGCTGATCGCTGCGTCGCTTCGTCTGGATACCCGTTTGCTGGCAATGCTTGCACGGGCGGATGTGCTGGGGCGGGAGTGTCACGACCGGGCAGAATTACTGGAACGTATTGAGATTTTTGAGCTCTATTGCCAGGAACTGCAATGTTGGGGAGAAGCGAAAAAATTTTCCAGCTTAGGGCAACGTTATCACTACCTGACGCATCTTCATGCCAGCCCTGATTTTGTTCCCTTCGAACAATTTAAAAGCGAAGTCATTATGCTTTCAGCGCTGCCGGGAATGGGTAAAGACTGTTACATCTCACGCCACGGCCGAGGAATGAAGGTCATCAGTCTGGACGATCTCCGCCGGTTAAACGGGTTATCGCCAGAAGATAAGAAAGCCACCAGTTGGGTCGTGCAGCAGGCAAAATCACAGGCGAAGCAATATCTGCGCAGTGGTGAATCGTTTATCTGGAATGCAACCAACATTACCCGCCAACTGCGCGGCCAACTGGTCGATCTTTTCGCCGCCTATGGTGCCCGAGTAAAAATTGTCTATCTGGAAGTCCCTTATCCGCAATGGCAGCAGCAGAATAAAAACCGCCATTACAGCGTTCCAGATACCGTAATGACCAGAATGCTAAGCAAGCTGGAAATACCGCAGGCTGATGAAGCTCACGAGGTGGTGTATGTTGTGGAGTGATGAATTAAGAATGGTGGTACTATTTTGAAAAAATTGATACCTATCAGATGGTTAATTTTAGCCGTGGCCATTTCCTATTCAGTATCAGGAATAGCCCAAACGACCCTTGAAGCAAAGGACGTTATTGGCTTGAAGATCGAAAAATCTGATGACAAAACAGGTGAGACTTTAAACATAAGTGGCTTATCGGCGCATAGCGCTTTAGCTGTTAAAGATATGGAATCAAAAATCATTGATAACCATATTCTCTCGGTAAAAATCTCCCTTACACTTGCGGGATCTGGAACATCAGGCAGGTTTGATTACACAGTCAATCTGCCGAAAGAAATTAACTCTGTAGAATTTGGCAATGAACGGCAGGTGATATGGCGGAGATAATTAGCAGATAAGAAATATCTTTAGTGGATCAGTTTGGAACAATTTGAAAACCAGAATATCGATTATGATCGTGTCCATTTTACGTAGGTTATAAAAATGCTCATACCTCTGAGAGATATGAGCAAAAACTCTATTTTCATTTATGAATTTACTGATATTATCTCTGGTGTTGGCTGTTGATATAGTTTTATGTTATTTCTTTATATGTGTAAATAGTTGATTTTAAGTATTGTTCTGTTTGTGTAGGGTTGTTTTTATGTAGGGTTACTTTTATGTAGGATGGAATCTATGAAAGCACTTTCGTTACCTGATCACTTAATTAGTTTATTCGAAAATGATCCCGTGGTTGGATGGGCGGTAAAGGATAGGGATTCTAATTTCGTTTATGTGAACAAGGCATTTAAAACATGGCAAACAATCTCCACATCTTATGACTATGAGGGATTGAAAATTAACGATATTCCTGTTCCCGTAGCGGAGTTCGCCGATGAGTTTGAAAAGCAGGAAAGATATATAGAGGCATCTGGAAAAGCGGTTAGGGCGATAACAACGCATATCTAGGGAAAAGAAAAAATAATGCAGCCTGCTTATAACGTACAAGAGACGCTATTTGATGAAAACAATGTTTGTGTGGGGACTATCATCAGTGTAAGGCATGTCAATATTATCACCCCCACATCATTGCTTACAGGTAAAATAAATCAGCATGCAGTTTTTCAGGCACCATCCGATCTTTTCACAGAAAAAGAATGGGAAGTCGTTTATTTGATGCAGTGCAATTTAAGCCTCAAGGAGATAAGTGGTGTTCTTAAGGTCTCTGTTGATGCGATAAATGGCAGGCTCAGGAGTTGTTATAGAAAAACAAGCGTCTTCTTTGATTGAATTCGGCTGGACTATCAAAAATAGCTTATCTAAATATATCCGGAATGATGATAAGAAAATTATCGCTAATCAAAAAATGAGTATTGCCTTAAAAATCTTTTGATTATAGTGGGCAAGGGAATTTAAAAGCTTCTTAGTAGAAAATGACCATGGGAGCTGGCTGATGTTCCATGAGGAATAATTTGTACGTACATGGCGCTGACGAATGTCTATTTTTCAACATTTCTTTCCCACTGGCCAGCTTCAGTGTCCACAACATTTACCTATGATCAACGAACGAAGCTAATGAATCATCTCATGGTTCTAGCACATTTTCTTTTTAGAAATCATAAATTCTGATTTTTGCCTCAGGCTGAGAAAAATACTTCTCATCGTGAGCTTAATTGAGACATCATGGCGAAATCTGCGAATGTTCAGGGAACAGAGTCATGACGCTTTATCAGATCAAACCCGCTTTTCAGGGGCTTTTGCGCCCACTGATGTTCTTATTGTATAGGCATCGTATTACCGCGAACCATATTACACTCGCTGCGATGGTGCTCTCCTTCATTACGGGAGCGTTGCTGATTGCTTTCCCTCGCCCAAGTCTGTTTATTCTGCTGCCCATCGTGTTGTTTGTACGCATGGCGCTTAATGCACTAGATGGCATGCTCGCTCGTGAGTGCAACCAAAAATCTCGTCTCGGCGCTATCCTCAATGAAACGGGGGATGTGCTCTCCGACATCGCACTCTATCTTCCTTTTATGTTGCTTCCCGACAGTAATATACCGTTGGTTCTTGTCATGCTGTTTTGTGCAGTAATGACTGAGTTTTGTGGCGTTTTAGCGCAAACCATTAACGGTATCCGCAGCTATGCAGGGCCTTTGGGAAAAAGCGACAGAGCATTGGTATTTGGTACTTGGGGACTCGCGTTGGCGATCTGGCCGCAGCTTGTGCAATGGAACAACGTCATGTGGGGGATTGCAACCCTATTGCTGGTATGGACAGTCATTAACCGCTGCCGTAGCGTCCTACGTGATGAGGTTGCGAAATGATGATGCTGGAAAAATCCCTCGCGGTCGTTTTTGCAATTCTACTGGCGGCAACGATGGTGAATGGGTTGCTGGTGCTGTTACGTCCGAGTAAAGACTGGCGGGAGCTAACGCTACGAATCCGAACGTGGTGGGTCATTATCATACTGTTTTCGCTAGCGCTACTTAGCCCTCATTGGTTGGCGCTGATATTTTTCGCGTTGGTCAGCTTTATGGCGCTAAAAGAGTTTCTGACATTGGTGCCGTCACGACAATCCGACCGCATGCCACTGTTATGGATGTTTGTTGTTATTCCCATTAACTACTGGCTGATTAGTATCGGTTGGTACGGAATGTTTGTGGTATTTATCCCTATCTATGTTTTTTTGTTTTTACCGGCGCGTATGGTGATTGCAGGAGATACGCAGGGCTTTCTACGTACGGCATCCCAGCTCCATTGGAGTTTGATGACCACCGTTTTTGCCTTTAGCCATGTTGCTTTTTTACTGATGTTACCTGCTGATGGTAAGCAGACGGGGGCTCTGCTGGTGCTGTTTCTCGTCGGTCTGACGGAGTTCAACTATATTGCGCAATATCTGTGGGGAAAATCTCTTGGCCGTATCAGAGTGACTCCGAAGGTCAGCCCTAACAAGACGTTAGCGGGGTTACTCGGGGGCGTGGTGACGACGGCCTTAGTGGCTGCAGTGCTAGGTCCCTTGCTTACGCCGTTAGCTTGGCCAATGGCGCTGTTGGCGGGCGTTATTATTGGGATAACTGGTTTTTGTGGCGATGTAGTGATGTCTGCAATTAAACGTGATATCGGCGTTAAGGATAGCGGCACGCTGTTGCCAGGGCATGGTGGCATTCTAGACAGACTGGATTCTCTTATCTTCACCGCGCCGGTCTTCTTCCATTTCATTCGCTATTTCTGCTATTAACCTATGATGACACGTATTCTTCGCCTGTTGTTTTCGCTGTGTATTGTCTGGCCAGTCATTTGGCTGTGGCTTGGCCTGCGTGTGAAGCATCGTGAGACGCTGCCAAAAAGTGGGCCGGCGATAGGGGTGGGTAATCACAACAGCCATATGGATGTTTTTGCGTTACTTTCTCTTTTTCCTCTATGTCGTCAAGCAGAGGTGCATCCGGTCGCTGCCGCGGATTATTTTTTACGTAATAAATGGATGGCATGGTTTGCCCTCAATATTCTCAACATTATTCCTATTTCGCGAAAGGGTGGGGAAGCTAACCCATTGGCGCTGTGTGAGCAGGCACTGCGTGAGGGCAAAACGCTAATCCTCTTTCCTGAAGGCTCACGTGGAGAGCCTGGAAAACTGTCTCCGCTGAAGTCCGGGCTGTGGCATCTAAGCCAAAGTATGCCAGAAGTGCCAATTATTCCCGTTTGGTTGCGGGGAACCGAACAAGTGATGGCTAAAGGAAATCGTATTCCACTCCCCCTGTTTATCGACGTCACTATTGGTGATGCGCTGAGTTTTAATCGCGATAAAAAAGTGTTTATGGACGATCTGAAGCACCAGTTGTTGGCGCTTTCGCAACAAACAACAGGAAATAATTCTCATGATTAATACGCGGACGCCGGATGAGCGGCAATTTTTGACCAGCGATAATACGGAGCTGTTTTATCGCTATTGGCCTGCAACGTCGGCGGGTGTAACGCCAAAAGTGATTGTTTTATTTCATCGTGGTCATGAACATTCCGGCCGTCTACAGCATATCGTCGATGAACTGGCGATGCCGGATACGGCTTTTTACGCGTGGGATGCGCGTGGTCATGGCTGTTCGCCCGGTCAGCGAGGCTATAGCCCGTCGCTAGCGCGTTCGGTACAGGATGTTGATGAGTTTGTCCGTTTTGCCGCAGCCGATAGTCAGGCGTCAATGGAAGATGTGGTGGTGGTGGCGCAAAGCGTCGGCGCAGTTCCGGCGGCCACGTGGGCACATGATTATGCCCCGATTATTCGCGGCCTTGTTCTGGCATCCCCTGCCTTTAAGGTCAAACTGTATGTGCCGTTTGCCCGCCCAGGATTGGCATTGATGCATCGCCTACGTGGTCTCTTTTTCGTTAACTCCTATGTGAAGGGCAAGTACCTGACTCATGACCCGGAACGGGTAGAGAGTTTCAACCACGATCCGTTAATTACCCGCCCCATTGCGGTCAATATTCTGCTCGACCTCTACAAAACGGCAGAGCGTATTGTCAGCGATGCCAGCGCGATTACGCTACCTGTACAGATGCTGGTTTCTGGGGAGGATTACGTTGTACACCGGCAGCCGCAGATCGATTTCTATCAGCGATTGCGCAATCCGCAGAAGGAACTACATGTTTTACCAGGGTTTTATCACGATACATTGGGTGAGAAAGAGAGACATCTGGCGTTCGATAAAATGCGCGAGTTTATTGGCACCCTCTATTCCAAACCCGCGCAGCGTTTTGATTACAGCAATGAAGACCGTTGGAGTCAGGGGGCTGATACTTGGCGAATGTTAAGTGGTGGGCCGGAACCCTACTCTATGGACGATATTGTGTACCGTGGTTTACGTTATGGTATGAAGATTTTGGGTACTCAGTCCGCAGGAGTACGTCTGGGGTTTGATACGGGATTTGATTCCGGCAGTACGCTGGATTATGTCTACCGTAATCAGCCGCAGGGCAGCAGCGCGTTGGGACGCCTGATCGACAAAAACTATCTCAATAGCGTGGGTTGGAAAGGAATACGCCAGCGAAAGATTCATCTACAGACGCTGATTCAGCAGGCGGTCGTTACACTTGCGGAGCAGGGTAAAACGGTGCGCGTGGTGGATGTTGCCGCCGGTCACGGGCGCTATGTGCTTGATGCGCTGGAGGGTGAAACTGTAGTGAATGAAATCCTACTGCGCGACTACAGTGAGCTGAATGTATCGAAAGGGCAGGAGATGATTGCCAGCCGTGGCATGGCCGGACGCGCCCGCTTTGAACAGGGTGATGCGTTCAATCGTGAAGAACTGGCCGCGCTGGAACCTCGCCCGACGCTTGGGATTGTCTCCGGGCTGTATGAACTGTTTCCGGAGAATACGCTGGTATGTAATTCTTTGGCTGGGCTGGCGGAGGCGATTGAGCCGGGTGGGATTCTGATTTATACCGGACAGCCTTGGCATCCACAGTTGAAAACCATCGCTTGGTCGCTTACTAGTCATAAAGACGGCAAAGCGTGGGTAATGCGAGTGCGTACTCAGGGGGAAATGGATGCTCTGGTGCGGGAGGCTGGTTTCGATAAATGCGCCCAGCTCATTGACGAGTGGGGGATTTTCACGGTGTCTATGGCGGTACGTCGCGCATCATGACCACTCGGCGCTCCGTCTACTGGCAGGGAATGGGCTGGCTGATTCTGCTTGCCCCGTTTTTCTTTTTAACTTACGGGCAAGTTAATCAATTTACCGCTGGGCGAGATAACATTGGCAGTCTGGTTTTTGGCTGGGAACACTATATTCCCTTTGTGCCGTTGACCATCATTCCCTACTGGAGTCTGGATCTGCTGTACGGTCTATCGCTGTTCGTCTGCACGTCGCTGAACGAACAGCGTCGGTTGGTGTGCCGATTGGTACTTGCATCGCTTGTTGCCTGCGCTGGCTTCTTACTATTTCCGCTGAGATTTACCTTCACGAGGCCGGAGATTCCCGGTCTCGCCGGTTGGTTATTTGGCCAGCTTGAACAGTTTGATTTGCCGTACAACCAGTCGCCATCTTTGCATATCATTTTGTGCTGGCTGTTATGGCGCCATTTTCAGCGTCATCTCGCTGGGAAATGGCAAATGCTGAACAGCGGCTGGTTTTTGCTGATCGCCGTTTCTGTTTTGACGACTTGGCAACATCACTTTATTGATGTGATTACGGGGCTGGCAGTCGGAATGGTTATTGACTGGATGATACCGGAGCCGGGGAAGTGGCTCTGGCGTAGTGCCTCAGCTAAGCACAGGGTTTTGGCTACTCGTTATCTCTGCGGTTCGCTGGCGTGTTTGGCTGGGACTTTTTTGACCGCTTGGTTGTGGTGGCCCACATTGTCGTTGCTGATTGTGGCGTTGGCTTACGGCCTACTCGGCGTTGATGCGTTACAAAAAGATGATAAAGGGCGGTTAACTCCCGCCGTTTGGTGGCTGTTGTTGCCATGGCGAGTTGGAATGACGATCTCTATGTATCTGTATACTCGTCATTTACCGGCCTATAGCCCATTAACGGATGGCGTGTTCCTTGGGACATATCCGCGCAAACCTATCGCACAGCAGGCGGTACTGGATTTGACCAGTGAGTTTTCTCGCTCCCGAGTAACACAAAGCGTTACTTATTACTGTGTGCCCATGCTAGATCTCGTTAATCCAGATGAAGCGACGCTACGCCGAGCCGTTGATGAGTTGGAGCAGTTGCGCGTAACGCACGGCAGCGTACTTATTCACTGTGCGCTAGGTCTTTCGCGCAGTGCGCTGGTGGTTACCGCGTGGTTGGTGCAGCGTTATCCCGCGCTGACGTTGGAACAAGCCGTAGAACACGTTCGTAAAGCTCGCCCTCAGGTTGTTTTCACCGCTGAACATATGGAGTTGCTGAAAAGATGGACAACAAAAATCACGGTGTGACCAGCAGGGCTACTCTGCAACCACTTCTCGTGCAACAAACCCTGAAGAGTTGGCGTTTCTTTTTACTCTTTTCTGTTCCCCCCATAGTCTGGGTGATCTTTACTGACCCGTCGTTTTTACTCCGAGCTTTTATCGCTTTACTGTGCGGCGCTGTGTGGTTTGGTTGCTGGCGGCTTTGGCTGGATGAACACTACTTTCGGCTTATGAGCGAAGAGAACAACAAGGTTGCTGGAGAGGTGCTCTTTGTTATCTGGCGCCGAGAAAAGCTACAGGAGCTTACGTTTATCGAGCGCCAACAGGGGGCTATGAATCAGTGTCGATACACCATGTGGATTACGGGTGGGCTGTGGGTTATTTGGTTGATGGGGTTGTTGTGGCAATACGCGACGTTTTAATTTTGTATTTAATAAAGAGATGACTCTATTGAATAATAGGTATTTTTACCTAACTTGGTTTGTAGTCATAATACAACTCCAATTATTTTAGTTATAAAGGTAAATAAGTGGATGCACAAAAGGTGTGCAGGCTTTACCTACACACCCTCTCAATTAATTTTCTTCTGTTTCGTAAACATCAGTCTTTTTAGTTAAAACATGATCCTCCATCGTTGTCTGACTGTCTCTGACGTTTTTCTGTACAGAGATTGCGCCAAACAAACTAAGGAAGAATGCAATAGCATAAAATCCTTTCTCACTCGGTAGCAGGGTGGCATTCCATAACCCTACTGCAAGTAAGATAACGGCGATAACAAATGAGGCTATGCAAGATATATAATAAATGTGGCTGGTGGGGATATTTTCTATACGATCCCTGACCGTTTTTTGCAATGATACCGAGGAAAAAAGAGCCAGTAGGATTACAGCAAAATAATACCCTTTTTCATTTAATTGCATATCTGAACGCCATAAACCAATAATATAAACAACCACCCCGCCAACCAATGCCAGCCATGACATAGCTGCAAATGCAGGTGATGTGTTATTTTGAGAGTTTAATTTCATAGATAATCTATAACCCTTATAGTCTTTTATTCTGGGATTATTCCCGATTTGTTGATAAATCTCACCGTCAAATGATGGTGAGGCTGAACAGCGATCCTGAATTGACTCTCCGAGAACAATTTTTGGGCCACTTAAATGTGTTTGGCAGTGGAGTAATATGACATCCAGTATCGCACTACCTCTAGCTACATATTCTCGCAACGATCTGAGCAGACGTTTTTTTGCTTAGGGGCGTCCGCAGCCTTAAAGCCCACAGCGTCAATACCATAATTTTTTACCAGATATAGCACGCTGATGTTGAAATGCTTGAGAGATAATAGTCAGCTTGGTTTTCCCAAAGACCTCTTTATCTCGAACAACAGAATCAGTGTGGTAAATCCAGCATAGCAACAGTAAATCACGCTCTGAGGAACGCCTTTCGCCATTAATGTTTTTTGCATTATTATCCCCAAGCAGTTTCATCAGCATGAAAATACATATTGGATACTTATTAATTATCCACCATGTGAATGAAAGGATGAATGTGAATGATGTGGGGATGTGGATGAGCCAAAACCACCTCTTGTTGAGGTCTTTGTCAGCGCGACGCCAGATGTTTTAGGGTTGAATTTCTCACCTGAGAGCGAACGAAAATTTTCATTTGTGGTACCTCGTGAATAAAATGCCTTTCCCTGACTCGAATTATGATTGTAGCCAAAATAATTTGGATAAGGATAGTAATGCGCAGAGGGTGTTCCATTTTGAGCTATATCGCATTCTGTATCAGGATAGTCATTTTCACAGTCAATTTTATTTTTATAATTTTTACTGTTTTGAATCGCATCATTAATGGACTGTTCTTTAAGTTTGCTACATTGGTCGTAGGAAAAATCGCTATTTGAGTAACAATCAACAGCGGAGGTAAAAGGACGCGATAAATACTCTTTTGTCGTTTCAGTACTAGGAGTATCGCATCTGGTTAAAAAAAAACCTACACTAAGAACCCCTGTAAAAATGAAAGAATAATGCCAAAATATCCGTTTTTTGCGGAATCGCTCTTTATGTATGTGCTTAGTTCGTTTCATTTCTGTAATAATTCCATGATAACTATACTGTTTGTAGTACTGATGTTGTCTCTGCCATGACTCCATCCTTTTTCTTGCAACAGGCAAAGCCTAACAACATACTTAATCATATACATTGGTTCAAATAGTGGTATCGCATATATATGAAAATGTAGAATTTCTACGATTACGGTTAGCATAGTAAATCCGTCAAATAAAACAGACTAGCTAATAGCTAACGACTTTTTAACATAATGGTTATAAAATTAAGATATAATGAGAACATCAATATTTTAAAAAGTAACTTTACGCCTTTTTATCAATCTTTGCGTATAGAATCAATAGATGAAATGTATTTTCAGAAAAAACCTGTGGTTAGTGATATGACTTATCTATAAGGAGATATTGTTCAATATCTTTAATTAGCTTTATTTATACCTTTACGCAGAAGGTATCTGGCTGTTCTGCATACTGATAATAATATTATTTTTTTCAATCTAGTCCGGAGGCGTTTGATGTTTTAACACAGAGAAAACTATCGTTGTAGAGGGAGCCTTTTCAATTCGCTCGCCTCTACCGTATTCCTTCATACCCCTTTGAAATAGCATGGTTTTACCGTTTTGAAGTGAGCTATTTCCTTTTGCTCAATAGCAGATGTTCTAAATGATATTGCTTAATTTTATTGAGTACGGTGGTGTGTGACAATCCGATTTGGTTAGCGACCTTTCTGGCAGAGCCCAGTGATACAAGATATTTTCTGATAATCTCTCGCTCTTGAGTTTCAATCATCGTTTTAATGCTGCCATTTTGTATGCTGTTTTCAGTGTTTTTATCCTCTGGCAGAGAAATATCTGCACCGGAGATTTCAGGTTTTTCAGCTAATAGCATGGTTCTGAGCAGAATATTTTTTAGCTCACGTACGTTTCCTGGCCATGAATAGCCCATCAGAACTTCAAGTGCACTCGGGAGCAAGATAAGTTTTTTGTTCAATTCGGCAGCGTATTTTTGGAAAAAATAGCTCACAAGTGGGAGGATATCCTCTTTGCGTTCTCTCAGTGGTGGAATGGTGATGGGGAGAATGTTGACGCGATAGTAGAGATCCTCGCGAAATAGTTTTTGCTCTATTAAATGTTCTAGGTTTTGGTTGGTGGCTACGATGACTCTTACGTCTACATATTGGGTCTTGAGTCCGCCAACTCGTTTGATCATACCATCTTGCAGCACGCGTAATAATTTACTCTGCAGCGAAAGTGAAAGTTCACCAAACTCATCAAGAAAAATAGTACCATGATTGGCGCTTTCAAATAAGCCCATCTTCCCGCCTTTAAGTGCACCACTAAAAGCACCATATTCATAGCCAAATAACTCGCTTTCGACTAACGTTTCAGGGATTGCAGCACAGTTTATCGCTTCAAATGGGCACTCTTGGCGCTCGCTAGCATGATGAATTGCTCTGGCAATGAGTTCTTTGCCTGTCCCTGTCTCCCCACGAATAAGAACCGTATATTTGCTTTGGGCTATTTTTTTTGCAGCGGCTAAGCAGGCTACCATGCTAGGGCTAGCATAAATGAACTCATCAAAGTCTGATGGTGTTTTTTCATTTTTATATTTTTGCAAAACTTTTTTAGTTTCAGTGTTTTTGATGACAGAGTTATTAATGAATATAGTTGCGCCAGTAATCTTGTTTTCCTGTAAAATAGGACGAATAGTGCAGCTAAACAGGTCTCCATTTGTTTTGCTCTTAATTTCTTTTGCGTATATTTTCCCACAGCGAAAATCCTTTATTTCATTCCAGTTTACAATGGAGGATATATTTCTTCCGATAATCTCATTTCGTGATAAGTTAAATGTTTTCTCTGCAATGTGATTAAAATCATTAATAATGCCGTAGTTAGAGATAACAATATGACCAAAATCAGAAAATGAGAGTTCAGAATGGTCGCCGTTAGCAGAATATACGCTAAGAATATCATGATTGATCAGCAAATTGCCGAGTAGATATTGTAATTTTCTTTCTGAAGGGATGTTAAATCGAATAAAAATCTCGCAAGAGGATACGTGTAGGGCATCAATATAAATATCCATATTGCTGAACTCAGTGATGACATCAGCAATCATCGCAGTACGATCAATTGTTTTTATATTCCATCCAACGGTAAGCATGATAACCACCATAGTCAAATGTATGGCATTCATGGTATCAATGTTTTTAACTAGAGCAATTATAGATTGTCCAACAGGTGATTTACCCCCTGCCGGACATCACAGTATTGTGAGAATTTTTCTTGGCGGCAAAAACTACTCAAAGACCTTGAGGAAAGGGGATATCACCAGTAGTAAGCCAAATAAAAACACACACCATGTCTGTACTCCTTTGAATTGGTGAAGTTTTTGAACTCTATAAACGAGATAGCATGGGATTAGGCATGAGACAATCCCATACAATGGACTACCGATATGAAAGAAGATAACCACTGAGAAACCGAGAGAAACCCAGAGGAAAAGCAATAGAACGATGAACACATATACGCCAATACCGAGGGCGGTATGGTTGATCCTGCTTGCTGGGATAAAACGTTGAATAATATTGAGTAGAATACCTTTGACCGCTTCTTGGAAACCTAAATATATGCCAAAAAATGCAGTGAGCACTGCAAAGATATTTAGCAAGGTTGTCATAATATGAACGAGCGTGCCAGGGATAACTTTCGCCGCCATAGCGAGAGCAGAAATATTAAGATTGAATGCCTCTACCGCTTGCTCGTGGCTCATTGAGAAGGTAAAAGAAAATGAGAAAAATATAATAATACTTATTAAGATGATATAGGAAATACGATGAACGCGAATCGCTTTATAGGTTGCTAGATGCTTATCTTCTTCTCTTTTCCTATAAGCAATGTTCATTGGATTGAGTATTTGGACAAATACGGCAGAGAAAAAAGCAAACGGTATCGTTAATAAAACATCGCGTGAGAATACGCCAATGTCAGGAAATGCGGTGATATTCTTTAGATCCCAATGAGGGATCATGACGAGTCCAAGTAAGACGATAATACCCACTTTGACCACGACCATTGGGCCAGATATTTTAAAGAGTAGTCGCTCCCCCCTAGAGGCAATAAAAACTAAAACCATAAAGACGGCCAATTTGTAAACAGCTGAGTCAGATAATAAGTGTTCTGTGACGCCAAATGTTTTTAGATAGGATGCGCTATCATAAATTACTGAAATAGAATAAATAAACATGCCATGGACAAGCATGACAAAGTAAATTATCCCGAGTGCGATGCCCCAGTTCTTCCCAAGATATTGAGTGATAATGTTAGAGTAGTCCTCGCATATGTCACTCTCAGATAGGGTTTTCATGTACAGATTTTGTAGCATATAGGTGGCAGGGTAGGCGATTAAAAAAGAAACGATGAAAACCCAAATGCCTTTTAGTCCAATCTGCACGGGAACAAGTACCGTACCTGCTCCGATGGCCATACCAATACACAACAGTATCCAACCAGCATCATAGGCGGTTAGGGGAATATTACTATATTGCCGCTTTGTTTCACTTATGGAAGCAATAGTGGACATGAGTTACTCCTGTCTGAATAATCAAGTAGAGTTAAAATAACAGCCGTTACCTATCTGTTTTATATGCTTGTATACGGCTGTATCCCCTCAAGCTTGCATTGCTGTTTCGTGCCTGCTTTTTATGCGGTTTCAGCAGCTGAGGGGACAAATTAATCAAAGCTAAAAAGCGGCCTTGTTAAAGGCTTGTTTAAGGTCGGCGATGATATCTTCAGGATCTTCAAGCCCTACAGATATTCTTATTAGCCCATCGGTAATGCCGGCTTTCATTCTTTCCTCTGGCAACATAGGGGAGTGTGTCATTGAAGCGGGATGCTGAATTAATGTCTCCGTGTCACCAAGGCTGACGGCCAGTAAACACAATTCAACAGAATCCATTACGGTTTGGCCTGCTTCCACTCCACCTTTAATTTCAAAACTGATTACAGCGCCAAAATTCGACATCTGCTTTTTGCCCAGCTCATAGTTTGGATGTTCTGGCAGGCCGGGATAATAAACCTTTGTGACTGCAGGATGCGAGGATAAAAATTTTGCAACCTGCATTGCGTTTTGACAATGTCGTTCCATACGCACGGCTAACGTCTTTAATCCACGCAAAGTGAGCCAGGCATTGAAAGGGCTGATACACCCGCCGGTAATGTCTTTGACCCCAACAAATCGAGCCTGATTGATGAACTCTTGGCTGCCGACAATGACCCCGCCAATAACATCACCGTGGCCGTTTATATATTTGGTTACGCTGTGTACCACGATGTCTGCGCCAAACTTAAGTGGATTCTGGCAATAGGGCGACATAAAAGTGTTATCAACGACCAATAATGCATCATTGGTATGGGCTAGCTGAGCACAGGCGTCAATATCGATAATAGATAATGTGGGGTTTGCAGGCGTTTCAATATAAATAACTTTGGTATTTGGCCTGATCGCATGCTTGATATTTTCGATATTCGTCGCGTCGACGAAGGTAACATCAATACCAAATTTCGGCATGCTGTGTGATAGCAAAGCATGTGTGCAGCCGTAGATAGCTTCAGAGGCGATGATGTGATCGCCCTGCCCACACAGGGTCAACAGCGTGGAAGAAATCGCAGCCATTCCTGATGCAGTCGCGAGAGCAGCTTCTCCGCCTTCTAGAATAGCTATTTTTTCTTCTAGTGCGGTTTGAGTCGGATTTCCAAGACGTGTGTAAATATAACCAGGCTCTTCAAGTGCAAATCTGGCTGCACCCTGTTTGGCATTTTCAAAGACAAACGTAGAGGTTTGGAAAATAGGTGTCGCAAGAGCACCGGTGGTGGCGTCTGGATGTTGTCCCGCATGGATGATTTTAGTGTTATAGCCTTTATCGTCCAGTTTCATGCTTTGTTTCCTCATTAGTTTATGTATTTCCCCTAATCTAATAAGCAACCTTTGTACCAAAATGTATTGTATTGAAATGTATTGTTTTTATTTTATTATGTTTATCTGTTGGCAATATTAAAGCCGGAAGTGGAAATAATGTTTACAGCATAATGTGATATTATTTTTTTAATTATATTAATAATATAAAAATATTAAAAAACTTGTTGTTTATTTAAAATTTTTTGTGGTGATATTTAAAATAGACCATAAAATATATAACTCCTTTTTTCGTATTCAATTCAGAGATCTACTTTTAAGTGCTACAGCTTTAGATAGAAATCATCACGCGAGATGATTTCCTCCAGTGAATCCGCCCCTTACGTTAAAAATCAGCCAATAATGCAGGCTTTATACCCATACATTTTGTAGCGCAAATGCGTGTGTTGACTCTCGTCAAACAAATGCAAATGATACTAACTATCATTTGCATTTGTTTGCGTGAAGCTATATAAAAATGCCGACTTGTTAACAGTCATAAAAAAACAGCCAATGCAGCGATTTTCGTTAGCGAAGGCATTTTTATCTTGTCGCTTTGCTTTTCCGCAGGATTTGAAAGCAGGCGAATATGCTTATGGGGAAAGGAATGGAAAAATTTCAGTGGACTCGCCTGTGTGTGGCGACGTTGGTTGGGATCAGCGGTGCAGCATCAGCGGTAGATGATGCTTCAATTGAAAAAGATACAGAGGCTGACACCATTTTAGTCACGGCCAAGCAGCAGACTTTACAAGCGCTTGGCGTTTCGGTTATCAATGCCGAAGCCATTAAAGAGCGCCCACCCGCACGCGATATTTCGGAACTTATTCGCACCATGCCAGGTGTAAACCTGACCGGTAACTCAACCAGTGGACAGCGGGGCAATAACCGCCAGATCGATATTCGTGGTATGGGGCCTGAAAACACGTTAATTCTGGTTGATGGCTTGCCTGTATCCAGCCGTAACTCAGTGAGATTGGGCTGGCGCGGCGAGCGCGATACGCGAGGTGATACTGGCTGGGTTCCGCCTGAAATGATTGAGCGTATCGAAGTCATTCGCGGCCCCGCGGCTGCACGTTATGGCAATGGCGCTGCCGGTGGTGTGGTCAACATCATAACAAAGCGCCAGATGGAAACGCTGCACGGCACATTGAACGGCTACATGAACTTCCCACAGCACAAAGAGGAAGGCGCGACTAAACGTACCGATTTTAGCTTAGCAGGTCCTTTAACCGATAACTTCAGCTTCCGTTTATTTGGTGGCTATAGCAAAACACAAGCCGATGGAAAATATCTAAACCAAGGACATCAATCTGAACGTACAGGAAGCTATAGCGACACAATTCCAGCAGGGCGTGAAGGTGATATTGATAAAGATATCAATGCAATGCTGCACTGGGATGTTATGGATGGGCAGTCACTAGAGTTTGAAACTGGCTATAGTCGCCAAGGAAACCTCTATGCAGGGGATACCCAAAATACGAATACGAGCAAGTTGGTTAAAGATATGTACGGTAAAGAAACCAACCGTATGTATCGTCAAACCTATGCGCTAACCCATCGTGGACTGTGGGATAACGGTGTATCGGCTATCAACTATGTTCAATATGAAAGAACGCGTAACTCCCGTATGAACGAAGGATTAGCAGGGGGAACTGAAGGGATTTTCGATTCCAGCAATAGAGGCTTTTCCACGACTCAATTGGATAGTTTGTTGCTACATAGCGACGTCAGCATTCCATTCAATTTAGGCGTTAGCCAAACGGCGACAGTGGGTGCTGAATGGAACGAGCAAAAGATGAAAGATCCTTCATCTTTCACTCAGACGACGGCTGGCGGTTGTGTTCCTGGTATTGCTGATGCCAATCGTTCTCCCTACACTTCTGCGCAAATAACGTCTTTGTTTGCTGAAGACAATATTGAGCTAACCGATAGCACTATGCTCACTCCAGGGCTGCGTTTCGATTACCACAGCATTGTTGGCAATAACTGGAGCCCATCGCTGAATTTATCTCAGGAACTGGGCGATTATTTCACGATGAAGATGGGGATTGCGCGCGCTTATAAAGCACCAAGCCTCTATCAAACGAATCCAAACTATTTGCTTTATAGCCGCGGTCAAGGCTGTTATGCCAGCGCTGGAGCCTGTTATTTGCAGGGGAACGATGATTTAAAAGCTGAGAACAGCATAAATAAAGAAATTGGTATCGAGTTTCATAACGGCGACTATTTAGCGGGGGTGACTTACTTCCGTAATGATTATCGTAATAAAATTGAGGCGGGATACTCACCGATTGGAAAATCCTCAACCGGTGCAGCAGATATTTATCGTTGGGAAAACGTCCCTAAAGCCGTTGTTGAAGGACTTGAAGGTTCATTAAATATTCCAGTGAGTCAAAATGTGACATGGAATAACAATATGACCTATATGTTCAAAAGCGAAAACAAGAAGACAGGTGATTACCTCTCAATTATTCCTGAATATACGCTTAACTCATCATTACGTTGGCAGGCTCGTGAGGATTGGTCAATGGAAACGACCATGACATGGTATGGCCGCCAGAAGCCAAAAAAATATAATTACAAAGGCGAAAAAGTGACGGGGTCTGAAAATAATGAAGTTAGCCCATACGCCGTCTTTGGTTTAAGCAGCACCTATACGGTGAATAAAAACCTCAGCCTAACCGGGGGTATTGAAAATATATTCGATAAACGCCAGTTCAGAGCAGGGAATGCACAGACAACAGGAAATGCAGTCACTCATTCCTATATGTATGGTGCGGGTGCTCAGACGTATAATGAGCCGGGAAGAACGTTTTATGTTAGTGTAAATACTTCTTTCTAATTCAATGAATTATGCGCCAAGGTAGTGTTACTTTGGCGCATTTTTTTATCGTGCGAAGTGTATTTTCAGCGCATCACTCAGAGCCATGCTGCTGACTGAAATATGTGATTGATGAGGATAGCATTGGAAGCTAACCTTCTCGCTATAACCATCTATTTTCTTTAGTGTATCGTTAAGTGTTTTCACGCCGTCAACCATAGCTCTTTGTGTTCTATGTTGTTTGAGTATCGCCTGTTTTTCTTCTGGTAGTTTCTGTTCAAATGGTTGAAGAGTTTGCTCGTCACCACCGACCGATAAACGGATAATTCCTGATGGGCTTACCATTGGCCGCTTATTCACGAGAAATTGCTCGGCCTGTTGCTGTAAATAACGTTGATTCCACCAAACTGAAGGGCTTGATGCGAACCAATTAGTGAAGGACTGTGGATGCTTGGTAGCCATATCAATAGTAAACAATCCGCCATAGGAGTGACCAAATAGCCCTTGGCGTTGCTTATCAATAGGAAAACGCTGAGCGATATCCGGCTTCAACTCATCTTCTATAAAGGCAAAAAATAGATCTGATTGCCCTGCAGCGCCGGTAGGGTAGGTTCCTCCCTGTGGATTGTGCTCTTGTGCGATTTTCTGTACATGCGGACGATAATCACGATCCCGACGGCTTTTACCGTCATATCCAATAGCCACAATAACGCCTGGTTCTAACGCACAGCGCGCGCAGCTTTGCTGGGCGAGTAGTGAAGCCGCCTGCGCAAAATAGGTATCGCCATCCAAAATATACATGACCGGCCAGCCCTGCGCCGATGGCTTTGTTTTTGGAACGTAAACCATGATTTTGTAGTCACCATTCTGTGGCGAATGAAATGTGAATATTTGTGTATCGGGAATTTGATAGGGAGAGGATGCAGTATCTGGGTTAGCAGCAGAAATGAATGGAAGTAGGGCGACAATAATCCCCAATAAATAGCGCAACATCAGTAGTGATCTCCGGTTAGATGCGTGGTTGCATGGCCTTAAGCGTTGTTCGAACGTAGGCTGGCAGTGGTGGTCTACTGCCCGCAAGAATATGGAATGCATGCAAACTACCATAGCGGGCATGTGCCTTCAAATGAAAATCATTATCACTAATGCGGCGATGATATTCGGCGATTACGGATGTGTTTTACAGCGGCAGACTAGGCTTAAAATCTATGCTCTTACCAAATTGAGCTAACCAACCCCTATTTTAAATAGGAGTTTATAGATAGCTTATTTTTATATTAGTACCGCAATAAACTATTCTCTAACAATGTATTTTTCTGGAAGATGCCGGTGATTTGCTTTCAACGTTGAATTACGCAATAGTGAAGTGGTTTGGAGTTGACTCACTCATTGATTAGACGATAAATAAGGATGATTTATGTTAGAGAATTATTTCCCAGACAATGCTTCCAGTGAGCAGAAACAACGCGTGATTGCTGTTAATGCCGCGCTTGAATTAATCAAGGTAACGTTGGCTGATAGCAACGATGGAAATAGCGTTAGCCATCAGCTTCAAGCTGCCGAACGTCATATCGAATCTTTAGCTGACGCAATCCAGAAGGCAGTAAAAATTTAGTGGCTTCATCGATGTGAATAAAGAGAATTGCATCCTCCAGCATGTTTGGACATGTGAAGCTGAACATACTGGAGGAACAACAATAAATAAACAAAGCGTTTATTTATTATCTGTGCCATTTTTCATATGGAATGATAGGCGGGCTTTGAAATAAGCCTTAATATTTTCTTCCATTGCATGGATCTTCTTATCAATACTTTGGCATAAAAATTCATCGCTATTCATTGCTCTAACTCTTTGTAGCGCTATCTCGTCGATCTCTTCTTTTTGTGTTTCGGTCAGTCCGAAGTCGTTTTGCTGTGTCATTGTTAGTGTGTCCTTATGGTGGGATTTAGCACTATTTTAACTGCGCAAAGTTAAACGTCAGCGTTCAGTGCGTGCCATATTGCTTGGAAACCAACCTCTTTGAAGGTTTTCGCTTTGCTAGGCTCTTTGATGGAGAACTCGATAGTGGTTTCTGCCAGAGAGAAAAAAAGTGCATCGCCAAAAGAGCTAAAGCCCGCATTCTGAAACTTATGGCACATACTTTTTCTCGATATTTCGTAAAGCTCAGGAAACATAATATTGACCTCGTCCTGAACCTCCTGGCTAATTTTATCGCTAACAATCAGGAGACGGATCGTCCGATTCGCGTCTGAGTTGCGCGCGCCCCAGTTGATATAGCTATTCCAAATATTTTGCATCTGTTGTTTAGGATCGCTGTCTACCACTAACTCATTCATGATTGCGCTGCATAGCGATTTTTTTAGGTGTAAGTAGAGCGCATTAAACAGGGCATCTTTGGTTGGAAAATAACGAAACAGTGTTCCTTCAGCCACCTCTGCTTTTTTAGCGATGATCGCTGTTGACGCGCTAATCCCTAGCTGTGCAATAGCATGAGTCGCTGCGGTAAGTAACGCCTGTTTTTTCTCTTCGCTCAAAGGTCGAGCCATGCTGAATACCCTCATTGTGTGTGATTAGGACAATTTTATTGTTGGTCATCCCTTCCCATGCTCATAGATATAATCTTATCAAAATGTAGTTGACGAAGTGGTTATTGTTTTTATAATGAGTGATTACTTACTCATTATCAAGTTAAGAGCTTCGCCATCAAGAAGCGAAGCATTATTCATGAAAATACTCATCACCTGCGTGGTACTTATGATTTTAGCTGCAGCCGGAGGCGTGATTTCCGCCTTAGTTCCTAGTATGGGTCGTTCACCAGATACTGAACAACGTCACAAATTTGCGAAATCACCGCAATATCGTGACGGAAAATTTCACAACGAGGCTCTAACGCCGATGGTCAGTGGATCGAAGGGGCGTATGGCTGTTATGTGGGATTTTTTATTCAAAAAAAGTCGCCTAGCCAAACCCGATCACGCCTTGCCTTATGTGAATACCGACCTGGGATCCATTGATACAGATAAAGATGTCATTGTCTGGTTGGGGCACTCTTCGTGGTACTTGCAGCTTGATGGCAAACGGATCTTGATCGACCCTGTACTCAGCGATCATGCTGCGCCATTTTCTTTTATGAATAAATCGTTCATTGATGACTATCCGTGGCAGGCTCAGCGTATGCCCAAATTGGATTATGTGCTGATTTCACACGATCATTACGATCATCTCGACTATGAGACCATGCAGCTTCTTCAATCACGCATTGGCCAGATTATTACTCCACTTGGTGTCGGAACCCATTTGTTACGGTGGGGATTTGTACCTGAACAGATTGTTGAAGCCGATTGGAATCAACAAGTGGTCCTCGATGAAACGCTGACGCTACATGTTTTACCGGCTCGCCATTTCTCCGGCAGGGGATTTGAAGGTAATCCTACGTTATGGGCCAGTTTCTTGCTGCAGTCGTCGCAACGTAGACTCTATTACAGTGGTGATAGCGGGTATGGAACGCATTTTAAAAAGATTGGTGATCGGTTTGGCCCTATTGATGTTGCCATCTTAGAAAATGGTCAGTACGACTCTGACTGGCAATATATTCATATGTTGCCAGAGGAGACGGCGCAGGCGGCACTTGATTTAAACGCGGCGG
>OATP01000334.1_pt1 | contig 30651 bp, 33 predicted proteins | sample 1495041 | NCBI WGS metagenome assembly OATP01 (sample SAMEA2579972, study PRJEB22360) | human gut metagenome | biome: human gut; feature: human-associated habitat; material: faeces | place: Denmark | collected 2008/2010 | reverse complement strand
TTGGCTGTTACCGTTAATGGTGGCGGTGACCTTGGCTATCCCTGTTTGGATATTGGTCAACGTGGTGCTCGCTAAGCCATCAGAACCCGTTGTCACAGACGCGTTGACGATTGTTGCACCATTATCTGCGGTGAAACTGACGACTGCATTAGGGACTAAGTTGCCGTTGGCATCGGTGACTTTAGCTTGAACCGCGTTGGTTGCATGGCCATCTGCCTTAGCGTTATCAGAAGTCACAACGAGGTTAGCTTTGGTGATGGTTGCCGTTGAGCCATCTGCTACAAAGTTAGTGTCTACTTGCTGACTATGGCTGTTAACGGTTGCCGTAACCTGAGTCGTACCGGATTGCGTGTTGGTTAATGTGGTGCTGGCAAGTCCTTGTGGGTTGGTTGTGACAGACTCAGTGGTCACTGTCGCGCCGTGGTTAGCGCTGAAGGTGACGGTAGCATTCGGTACTACGTTGCCATTGGCATCGGTAACCTTGGCTTGAACTGCGTTAGTATCGCTCCCATTGGCTGTGGCATCGTTTTGTGTGACCTGTAAATCACCTTTGACGATCGTTGCCGTTGAGCCATCAGGTGTGAAGTTAGTATTCACATTCTGGCTCGTGCCGTTAATAGCCGCAACGACGTTGGTGACCCCTGATGTGGTATTACTCAGCGTTGTCGTAGCAAGGCCACTTTCGTTAGTGATCGCTGACGCTGTAGTGACGGTTGCACCATTATTGGCGCTAAAGCTTACAGCCACATTCGGCACCACGTTACCGTTCGCATCCGTGACTTTAGCTTGGACAGCATTGGTTGCAGTGCCGTTGGCTAATGCGTTATCAGCAGTAACCTTCAGATTTCCTGCAACGATGGCCGCGGTTCCATTATCAGCAACAAATATTGCGTCTTTGCTGGCTGAACGGCCGCTGACGGTGGCGGTGACTTTATATTTGCCTGCAGTGGTACTCGTCACCGTTGCTGTTGCTTTGCCATCTGTACCCGTGGTGCCGATAACGGTGGTAATCGTGGCACCTGTTGCAACAACAAAGTTAACGCTGGCGTTGGGGACGAGGTTGCCGTTGGCATCGGTTACAATAGCTTCAACTGCATCGGTATCAACACCGTCAGCTAGAGCGCCATTGGGGTTGATATTCAGATTGCTATCAATGATGGTGGCTGTTGAACTATCGGGAATGAAGCGCGTGTTGGTCTGAGCGCTGTTTCCTGATTCCTGAATCCGAGCGGTAACGGTGTAGGTATCCGCCTTGAGGCTTGTCACTTTGGCGGTTGCAAGGCCGTCATCGCCGGTCACACCTTTGACGGTGATAATTTTGGCACCGTTGCTGACGGTAAAATGAACCGTGACATCGGAGACCGTGTTCGCGTTGGCGTCGGTAACTTTTGCTGTGACTAGGTTAGTATCCGTTCCGTTTGCGACGGCATCCTGCGTTGCGGTGAGATCGCCCTGGGTAATGGTAGATGTCGATTTATCTGCAACGAAGGTAACAACCTGAGTTTTAGTACTCCCGTTGATTCGTGCCGTGATTGTGCTATCACCAATCGTTGTATTGGTTACTAACAGAATGGCCTGACCTTCGGCATCAGTCATCACCGTTGAACCATTGACGATAGTTGCACCGTTTGTGGCGCTTAAATCAACCTGTGAATTGGCGAGTGGGTTGCCATTGATATCTTTTACGGTCACTTGCAGTTTGTTTGAGCTTTGCCCATCGGCGAGTGCCTTGTTTTTGATGATATCCAGCGCGCTGATTTGTGCTGTAGCGGCATCGGCAATGAAGTCAACCTGACCTGATTTATAGTTACCGTTGTTCATTGTGGCAGTAACCACACCTTGCTTAGCCAGTTTACTACGGACGTAAACCGTGGCTTTACCTCGGCTATCGGTGTTAACCGTCAGGGCTTGGCTGTTGGTGTTGCCATCTTTAAATAACGTTGCTGCCGAACGACCATCTTCGCCTTTCATATTATCAATATCAAACTTGATAGGCTGTGCTGTCATCGGCTGGCTATGTTCATCAAGCACTGAGGCTGTCACGGTGAAATAGTCAGCGTCGTTAGCCGGTACTGAGCCTGATGGCGTAATCGTTAAATCGCTGATGATATTTTTAGAAGGTTCAACTTTAATTGTCGTCGCTGCGGTATTGGAATTATTACCGTTGTTGTCGACGCCAACCGCTTTAATGACGTATTCCTGCGCGGCGTTAGCGCGTTTGGTGTACACGTATGGCGGTAAAGTGACTTCTAACTGGGTGAGCGACAGCTCGCGGAATGTACCACCGTTAGCGAGAAATTCCGCAGAAGCCGTCCACTCGACGTCCTTCAGACCATACTTGGCTTTAGATACGGTGAGCGGTAGCGTTATGGTTTCTGCGGCTTTGGCCGTGACCGTATTTGGCAATGAGATTCGCAGCAGATCCTGCTTACGGTATTGCATCACGATTTCATAGTTACGATCGACAAATTCGTACATGCTGCCCATTAGGCTACGCAATGCATCAACCGAGTCGGCGCTGATCTGTCGAGCCCATGGCACACCAAACCGATAATTAACGTCGATCCCAATGCGACTGTCATCTTTATCACCCACGGAGTGCTCACCTTTCAGGGTAACCAGTGGGATTGGCGTATAGTTTAAGCCGAAGGTCAGTGCTTTTGGATTATCCTTTAAGTCGTCAGGATGTGTGCCGGTGCCCAGATCGATACCTTTACCAAAATACTGTTCATATTTAAGGTTGGCGCCTAATTGAGGATATGACGGTAAATAAGCCTCAGCACGCAGGTCAAACCCATTGGCAGGGCGTTCATCATAGTCTTTCATTGCAGACAGGCGGGACTGATGCCAGTCGGTTAGGCCGTAGTAGCCATTCACCGCCAGTTTTAGATAATCCGTCCAAGCTTCACCACCGACGCCTAAACGCGCATTTTTGCCCGTATAGTCATAATCGTAAAAGGTGTTGATTCCATACATCCAGTCGCCAATATATTGGCGATAGCCCATACCAACGTTGGCCGTATTTCTATCTTCATTACTATGCAAGCCGAGCTGCGTGAAGAGTAAACTATCTGTGTTCCCAATAATGGGGAGTAACAAGTCCCCTGAAATTTTTTGATCAGAGCCCGCGCTGAAACGTGCAGTACCTTTCTGATTCAACCAGTCATTAATCTGTTGGTTAATTAATCCTTCGCCAATGCTTTTTGCATAATTAATAGATGCATTGGTGACATTATCACTCGATAAAATTTGTCCTGCCTGCATCGCGTTACCAGTGAGATCTGGCGCTGGTTCGTTTGCTGACGAAGATGAAATAGACTCGCTACCAAGGGAAGGCAAATTAGGCGTTGAAGTCTCGGGAGATGGCGTAGGGAGAGCCATCTCTGGGTTAAGATAAGATTGGAACTCAGGCGTTGAGATTAATGTGGGGGCCTGCTGCTTTTTTGGGGGCAATAAAGGTGAAGATGGCTGGCTCGCTGTAGGAGCACTCCCGTCAACTACCGATTGCATCCCCAAAATAGTCTCTTCCATATTGCGATATTCATTAGCTCTGGCGACAGAACTGGCTGAAATTAACAATGGTGTAAGAGCTTGAATAATGATTATCCCCCACGAGGTAATTTTCATACCTCTTGGTGAAATTATTTTTCTCATAACGAATACCAATGTAAAATATTATGAAGCACACAAAGAGCCCATCTTCATAAAAGAAGGGGCTCTGGCTTGAAATAGCTTAAATGTGTAATTAAATGCTAGAGAGCTCTTTTATTTTATCTTTTACTACTGAATATCCGGTGTATTGAACTTTTGAACACAAGGTGTCTAATTTCATTTCAAGCATCATGGTGTAAACTTGTTTTGCATCGTTATCCATAATGTTTTTGTTTACATTCAAAAAACGGTATCCCTTGCCAATATCGCCATAATCTTTAGTGTATTTCTGATATTGATTAGACTGTACTTCTCTTAAGAAATTAAAGTGGTCAACACAGATGTTGTTTGTTGAAGCCAGCGTTATACCTGTCAGTGTTGCAGTTCGTTTTGCAATATAGTTATCTGCAGGGGTACTAGTATTTTTATATCCAGTAGTTGCTGCAGCCGTTGTATGGTTGTTGCCCTGAGGCTTCTTTGCTGGCTGGGATGAGCATGCCGCCAGCAGACAGATTGATCCCAAGATCAAAAACTTTGATGAACCCATGTTCATATAAACTAGCTCCTTAATTACATCATGAAAAAATCATTATTAAATGTGCCTGTATGGGCTACGGCTGAGTTAACTGCGTTGTTATTCTTGTTTGACCTTTAGCCAAAACCTTTCCGGCTACAAAAGACAGTAGCGGTGCTCTTGGCGAATAGTCAGTTAAACGGGAGTCAAAATAGGACGGTGGAAAGCGTGACCTAAGAAAATAAAATAAAAAATTAATGTTTTTAACATTAAAATAAGAAACCAATCCCCCGGTGTAGCGATAAAGCGTTTTATGTGAGATCTTCAATGTTCTGGCGATAAGGCTAAATGTCCACCCTTTATTGACCATAAGAATGATGGCCATTTTCATTGCCCCGAGTTTTTTGACACAAATCAGATCATTAAATTCCTTAATGAAATAATAGGTCAGGTTTGATCTAAGCAACGTCGTGATATCTCGAGGCCATAGAGAGAGTTTTTCGTTAATATCGATGTGAGGAAGTCGTTCCAATACCATAGACATATCTCCCCCTGCACAGATAAGAATCACGGAGGCGCGATTGGCATAGGCATTTTTTAACAAAGTGCCAAAGTCTGACATCAGCTTCAAACTATCAACGTCAATAAAAATAGCATTTCCTACAAAGCTTTTGGGATCTAGCTCACTAAGTATAGAAAGCAAGCCTAATTTCAGGTATTCATTATCTGTGATGATTGAAACTTTTCTGTTTCGTTTTTCATTATTGATGAGCATTTTATATTCTTATCCAAAATCAAACGTTGAACCTATATAGGTTGGCGATAGAAATAACCTTGTATCAGCTCTATATCTACGGGCCTGAATCTGATTTTTACTCATGGCTGCATCCGCTATAGATGAAATTTCAACCCAAATAGAGTCATGCTGACATTTCTCTTTAACGCACTAGACATCAAAATCATTATTAGCTTGCTATCTTTCTCGGCGCTGTAAATATGGCTTAGCCTGATGCCTTAATACTGAAAGACAGCAGTAACTTGCCGTTGCTTGACTGCTTTTTTTTAGTTCTCGGAATAAATAATCAACGTTGCCATGCCTTCTCATTTCCGTGTTCGCCTGTACTGCTTTTTTATTAGGAAGTCAGAAACGACACCGTTACTGTTGTCTGTCATAGGCGGCGATTTTCTTGAATAAAGTATACTGGCGACATAGATATGATTGATATTTATAACTGTAAACTTTAAATTTATAGTTTAATGAACTGACAATATTTTATTTTTTGGCGTTATATTTCATTATTATAAGTGTGGGATTGGTGATTTCTATTTGTGGAAGTCATGTTTTGTCAGTCATGGAGGCCGTTATAAAGGAGGGAATGGTGATAAAAATAGTGCTGATTGGTGTCCAAACATGGAGACGATGGATGTGTTACCTGAATTGCTTTGGGGATAGGGGAGAGATTGGGCGAAGTTGATAAGATCAATGCAATGGGTCGTTGTTAAATGATATGGTCAACTAAAACTGGCCACCGCTTTAGAGTTTTTCAAGTATCGGCTTTCCGATTCGTTTGGGGGTAACCCTCCGTTATAGTCATGCGGCCTTAGTGCACAGTAATAACCGACGATATAGTCTGTGATCGCATGAGCTGGATAGCTAAAGTTTATATAACATGTCACCGGCACCCACTTGCTTTTCAGACTCCTGAAGAAGCGTTCCATCGGACTGTTATCCCAACAGTTTCCGCGTCGGCTCATACTCTGCCTGATCCGGTAACGCCACAGTAACTGCCTGCTTGTATAGTGGCTACGCTGGTCACTGTGGAACATCGCTCCGACTGGTTTACCGCGAGTTTCCCACGCCATTTCCAGCGCTTTGATGGTCCGCCTGCTGTCCGGTGAGAATGACATTGTCCAGTCCACCGGTTTCCTTGCGAACAGATCGAGAACAACAGCAAGGTATGCCCAACGCTTGCCTGTCCAGATGTACGTCACATCGCCGGTTCAGTCACTGCGAACTGTTGCTCAAGGTGATTCGGGGTAACGATGTGTTCATGGTCACCACATTTATACCGGTGGGGGCGCTGCTGACAACTCACCAGCCCAGTTCTTTCATGAGCCTGCCAGCAAGCCATCGTCCCATCCGGAAGCCTCTCAGCATTGCCATGGTCGCGAGCCAGCAGAACCATGGCTGATGTCATGTAACTCCAGAACGTGACTGCTTAATACAGCCCGTCTGGCGTCTGGCTTCTCAGGGCGATTTTTCCAGTATTTGTAACTGCTGCGATGAACCCCGAACATGTGGCAGAGTGTGGCCTCAGGATACTGCGCTCTGAGTTTCCCGATTAACGAGAATTGTTCAGGGAGTCTGGCATCAAGAGCGCGGTAGCCTTTTTTAATATGTCGTTTTCCATTTCAATGCGCAGTGGCTTTTTCTTCAGTTCGCGTATTTCGATCTGTTCCGAGGGTACAGGAGAGGCTTTTGACATTTTACCCTGTCGTTCATCCCGCAACTGCTTTACACATCGTGTCATGGCAGAAAGACCAACATCCATAGAACTGGCCGCAGCTGCAACGGTGTAGTTCTGGTCAAGAACCAGTTGAGCGAATTCGCGTTTAAACTCTGCGTTCTTACTAGGGGGGATGCTTTATCTAATGGGTCGAATTTAAACGGATTTATTAAAATTGCGGTACTATTATCCATTTTTACAAGTATTCGTACATCCGATTAATAATTGTTTTTATCAATTTACGTTATAGAAAGTCACATTAGTTCCTATGGTATTTTCTTTGAGATACTCTATTCTATCTTTAGAGAATTCATAAAGAGAAATCCCAAATTTAGCAAATACACATGTTACAATGATTTGTTTAAATAAGAGTAAAGTTGTAGGTTCGGAGTTTAATTTAAGAAATAGAGCAGATAAAAAAGAACTATCGGTACTGAAAATTTTTAATGCTGTTATTGAAATGATGATGGTCAATATTGAATCGTTAAAGTTTTTTATGGAGTTGGTTTTAACATGTTAATATATAATAACTAATAATCCAATGAATGAAAGTATATAATACCAATCGGAGAGTAATTCTCCTAACCACATAACAAAAGATATATCTTGTAATTTTTTGTTAGTAACAATAAGTAATATTATAATTGGTGTAACTGTAAGTATTCCATCGAAAATTAATAAACCGATGAATATGCGGCCTATGAAAATTTTGTTCTCCAAATCATTATCGGTGTTTGTAGATTTTTGAGTTGCTTTTTTTCATGATTTTCTCCATTAACAGTTTAATAATCCAATTGTTCGAATGAATTTTACTAAATAAAATCTTCAATTATTTTCTGATTGTAATCATCTAAATCAGGGTAAAAAGAGGGGGGGGGGGAAGAGGTATCATTTGCCCTGAGGCTATAGGTGTTGGTGTTTTTGTACCCCATGAAGCACTTGCAGTCGGTACTCCACCAGAACACCAAGGGCAAATGATTTTAAAAGATGTCTTACTACATGAATAACATTGATAAATCATAAGTGTTGTCTATATTTTTTTAAAACGGTGAGTTAACTAGGGCTCTTTATTAAGTGAGACACGAGAATGATATTCTAGTGTCTCAACTTTATGCACATTTAGCGGTCTTAGAGTGAAAGCCACTAATTAGGTATTATATGATATAATACATTGGTTCTTTAAAAACGATTTTATTATCACTTTCCATTTTTTGAATTATGGATATGATGATGCCTTTTAAAGTACCACTCGTAGCCTTGAAGCCCATGGTTCTTGATACAGAATTGACCAGCTCGTCTTGAGTAGCACCGAAGCTTTTATTGATAATATCAATAATTCCTGCCTCCATTTCCTTATTAGATATGTTTTCCGACTTTCTTAATCCTGCTGATTTAACATTCGTTCTGTCTCTCAATGTTATGGAAAGACTATAGCTGTATAAAAATCCATCTTCCAAGCAAAATGAAGAATTTGAGGTTGTGATTTTTATTGCATCTTTAACAATGGCTTCAATACGAGCCCCTGCTCGTTGTAGACCCCATGCTGACCTGACACGTGTGATCACTTCATTCACATGTATTGGGGCCTCCACAAGAACAATTTGCTCAACTATCTTGGCGAGCACGCCAACTGGGGTCTCATGAATCTGGAATCTTGTGTCAACGTCAGGAACCGCCTCAACATATGCCACAGCTTCATTGAAACTGTCTTCAATTGTCTCTAGACCAATCTCTGTGACAGTCTCTCTTTCTACTGTCACTATCTCGACAGGTACAGCTCTTGACCGAGATAGAGACATTTCAGAACGATTTTCGAGCTCTTTCTTAGCCGCCTGAATAGCAGAGAGAGTTTTCTGTAGTTGCTCTTCGGGGCGCTGGAACCAATCCGTGCTCCAAATCCTGTGAATGATCCAACCATGATCCTCAAGCACTGCCTGACGTAGGCGATCTCTTTCTCTCGAAGAACGGGAAGAGTGGTAAGTCATACCATCGCATTCAATCCCGATAAGGTAGCGTCCCGGCATATCAGGGTCGGCAATGGCTAAATCAATAAAGAAACCTGCAATACCGACTTGAGGATGGACTTGGAAGCCTTCTTTTTGCAGAGCATTTGCAACCTGTTCTTCGAACACACTGTCCATTGAACGGCCACTTTGTTCTGCAACTGACAAGCGTCCTGTTCTTGCATATTGCAGGAAAAGTTTAAAAGCGAATACACCTCTACCTTTAGCCCTTTCAAGATCGATATCTTCATCAGTGATAGAGGCATAAACTTCACAACGCCTTTTGGCACGACTGATAAGAACATTCAGGCGTCTTTCTCCGCCCTCTGCTCCAAGAGGACCAAATCTCATTGCCATGTAGTTTTGTGGATTTTTGGCATATCCAACAGAAATGATAATGACGTCACGTTCGTCACCCTGAATGTTTTCAAGATTTTTTACAAAAAACGGTTCACTTGGGTGCGCGTAGAAAAAGTCCTCAAACTCAGGGTTCAACCTGCGAAGCACTTCAAGCTCGTCCTGAATACGCTTTCTCTGGGTAACAGAAAAGGTAGCAACACCTAAAGATAAATTAGGTTGGCTTCTTGCGTGTTCAAGAATTGCTGTTGCTACGCGTTTTGCTTCGTTTGCATTGCTTCCAGATTCGAATACGCCATCTTCAACTTTATGGAAAAGTAGACCCATACCAGCTTCTTGTGTATAGGGGCTAGGAACTATATAAAGCTTGTTTTCATAAAACTGGCTATTCGACACAGCAATCAATGACTGGTGACGGCTTCTGTAATGCCAGCGAAGCATTTTTTGAGGCAACCCTCTGGCAACAAAAAGTCCAAGTATGCTCTCAATATCTGCCACTTGTGCTGAGTCTTCATCATCCTGCTCATCTGCGGAACCTGTCATTTTGGCGAAGAAAGAAGTCGGAGGCAACTGACGTTCGTCTCCCACAACGACTATCTGCTTACTTCGTGCAATAGCGCCTAATGCATCTACAGGTTGGATCTGACTGGCTTCATCCATTACCAGTAAATCAAACGACTGCTTACCTGGTACTAAAAACTGGGCAACTGACAGAGGGCTCATCATCATAACTGGCTTTAATGCCTGAATAGCTGCACCAGCTTTTGTCATGAGCTGTCGAATCGCCATATGACCACGTTTGCGTGCCATCTCACCCCGCAGTACACCTACAGGGCCTACACCAACTTTAGAGGGAATTGCTCTGTGGTGTGCTCTTACAACTTCAAAACTTGAAGCTTTAATTCTTCGCAGGTCCATCTCAGCAAAGCTTGCTACTCTTCTTGAATGTAAATCACCATCAAAACGAGCCAGTTCTGGCTCATCTTCGACCATTAAAGACAGAATTGAGTCAAAATAAGTTCTGTCAAAAGTACCCAGTAAACGTTCCGATGAAAGAACTCCACTACTTAAATCTGAGATTAATGGATAAATTCCAAATTTTTTCGCCAACTCTACACGATTTTGCCAGGCAACCCATTTTGAAAGTTGTTCAGAATTATTTATCCAAAGAGTAATCTTGTCATAGACTAAATTAAATAGTATTTCATGAATGTTTTCACTTTTGAAAATTGATCCATAGGATGATTTAAGAGAACTAATCACTGATGTGAGTTTGGCAAACTGCGCTTGAAGAGACTCGCTCAAACTTCTGGATTTATCAACTAAACCCTGTTTGTCATCTATTTTAGACGCTATGATTCTTAGGTCGTTATTTTCTTCAATCCATGAGTGAGCTTGAAGTAATAGATCCCAATCACTGTTTTCTTTCAACCATAATGGATGCATGGTTGACTGAGCTAAATTATCGAAAGTCTGAATAATATTGATTTTTTGCTGAGTGCTTGATAACAAGTTCAACAATTCAATACGTTCAGAAACTGAGGGTTCATTTTTGACGAACACTTCTTTATATGCGGAATCCATAGCGCTTAGCACATCAGATTTTACTAAGAGTGATTCCAAAGGAATGTTTCTAACGGAATAATAGTTATCAAAATACTCTTCTGGCGTGGCTCCCAATGAGTCCCAAAGAATATGACTTTCATCTAAAATTTCATGGGTGAGTTTTTTAAGTTGACTCACTTGATATGCTAAGGCGTCTTTGTTACAGAGACGACTTGCAATTATTCTGGCTTCAGAGTTGATACCACGTAAGGTTCGCATCCATTCGACAAGTGATTTCAGCAATTCACTATCGCTATTCTCACCTCGCCAGTCTGAACCAAATGCAGACTGTCCGAACTCGTTCAAATCAATGATGGATTTTCTTAATTTCTGTGCTTTTATCAACAGCTCGAGATACTCAATTTGCTGAGGGATCGTTAAGCTTTTATCATTTATCAATGAAAGAGTAAGCTTTTTCGACTTTCGCCATTCGCTATTAAGGAATTTAAAAACGCCAGTGTTGTTTTCAAGGCTGTTCAGGGTGTTTTCTACATCTGTTTCCCATGCCTTTTCAACGAAGATAAGATTGATTTTTTCTTTATAAAAACTGATTTGTTTAATATCTGTAACTAGGTTTGCCGCTTTTTCAATACCACCTTCCCAGACAGTGGCAATGAATGCTTCTGGACTTACATTTGGAGCTTGAGTAATGCTTTCTCCCAACTCAATAAGACTTTCAATCTCACTTAAATTTGAGAATCCTATTTTTGAACCCAACTCCTGCTGTAATCTTGAGGACTCTTTTAAAATCTTAGGTGTAAGGGTCTTCAGTTTATATGCAGCAGTAAAAGCATTAATATTAATATCTGCAGGTAACTTAAGATAGCCTTCTAAAATGCTGGCTACCTCGGTATTGAATTTATCTGCATGTAATTCTTTTTCAAGCTTGGTGTAGAGCTCTTTAAATGAGAATCCAGTTTCAATTAACGTTTTTGTCTCATCTTTAGAAGTGGCCCATAATGGCGAACTTAACGATTCAGGTGATAAATTAGGCGCTGAGTTAATTAATTCAGCTATTAGAATAAATTCCTGTAACTCTTTTAATGAGCCCATATGATAGGCTTCATTTGTTAGTTTAGAAAGATTGATAGACTCCTCAATAGAATCTGAAATTTCAGACTTTAGGTTCGTCAATGAGGCAGTGAGTCTTTCAACTTCACTAGGCAGTATCTCAGTTCTATCGATACCATTCCATGGGTGTGAATCAGGAATGCCAATATCACTTATCCTTTCAATTAATTCATCAATAAGTGCATGTCTTTTGGCGAAATCGTCGTCACTCCATGATTCATACCCGTCAAGCTTATAATTGTTAGGATCAAAACCTGATTGTCTGAGACGTACCAGTTGCGCCATAACTTTATATGGCGTTAACCCCGATGGCATGTATGTTTTATGGATTCTTGTGGGGTGATTGTTGAGGATATCTCTGCTTTCTGTAAGATTATTGACTAATGTATCTGGAAATTCTCCTCGAGGGGAACCAAGTTCCCAAACTCGCTTCAGTTCTTCAAGGAATGCTCTTTTATTGGTTTTGTTGCTATGTAGCTCTAAACAAGCATCTCCGACACCCGCCTGATCAAGTCTGCGCTTAACTACTTCAAGGGCCGCCATTTTTTCAGCTACAAACAATACTTTTTTACCGTCTGCGACAGCTGAAGCTATGATGTTTGCGATTGTCTGAGATTTACCAGTTCCTGGAGGACCCTGAATAACCAAGCTTTTGCCATTACGTATTTCGTGAATGGCAAGAGTCTGTGAGCTATCACTGTCCAAAATATGAAGCATTTCTCGGGGAGGAATGACTGAGTCAATTACAATGTCGTCAGAGATTAACTCTCCACTAGAGAATCCTGTTTCTAAAAGACACTTTATTGATTCCTGATCTGTGATTTTTGAATCTGGGGGCCAGTTATCAGGATCTAAATCTGTGTACATCATGAATTTAGCGTAAGAAAAAAGACCTAAATTCACTTCATTTTCTAATACTTCCCAGCCTTCTTTCAATGAAATAGTTTTCTTAATTTCAGTAAAGTAGTCTGTTAAATAAAACTTGTCATCGATATTTAGTGTGGGTAGAGTTATTTGGTGAACGCGGCTGAGGAATGTCTCAAGCGACAAGTTGCTAATGATGTCATCATCCCTGACTTTAATTTTAAAGCGTTCTCCTGCTTTAGCTCGCATTAATTCAACTGGCAACAATAAAATAGGGGCATGGCGTATGTTTGCTTTGTTATTAGGATCTATCCATTTAAGCGATCCTAGAGACAGGAACAGGATGTTTACGCCTTGCTCTTCTTCAAGGGTTTTTGAGTCGTAATATAAATCTAATAACTTTTTTTGTAATGTCTTTGGCGTGAGCTTGGTCTGGAGTTTTGTATCATTATGGTTGGTTTCAGAGTCATCTAAGAAAATAATATCTTCAGACTCTGAGTCTGTCTCACTGTTATCATTGCTTTCATCTGTTTTTTTATCTTCTCGACCATGAAGAAAAGTGAACGACTTGCCTTCTTCAAAAAGCATCTTGAACAGAATGTCAGACCTTTCATTAACTACTTCCAAAAATTTTGTAGTTTTTGATTTTGGTATGTTAAGTAAACGATTTCTTGCTGTCAGATCGAGTAATTCTGCTCGCGACTTTTCAAGTTTCTGGCTGAGTGACAGATTAGAATTTTTGTAAAGTAAGCCTTCAATTTCGTCCATTACGCATAACCTTTGAATTGAGGATTTTACCTTGCTTATCAGTGCATTATCACTTTATAGCTAAGTAACTAAAATTTTTCTATACATATTAGAGTGTTTTGATATGAAAATTAAGAGTTTTCTAGTTAATATAGGTTGGTATTTTTTACTTATTAAAAATCATGTATTTAAATACGACCGCGCAAGCCGTAGCTAAGGTTAAAAGAGTTTGACATAAGTAATATTGATGCTTTGGTACTATAAAGGTCAGAAAATAGGTAGCCAAGTTGCAAACAGCATAACCTTGTGAAAAAGATTTGGTTGGGCTCAAAAAATTTTATGTCTAATGTAGGGACAGATATATTATTAGGTAATCTATTGAATTCTTTAGGTAAAAATCAAGAAAGGGTTTCTAGGTATAATCAAGGCTTGCGCACACAAGCGCATGATTTATTTCATGATTTTATCGTCGAGTTTCGATAGGTGACTATCGACTACTAGTGTTAATGCTTGAAGCGAGTACGTATAACTCTAGTTGTATTGGTTCATTACTCAGATTATGTGACTAAACTTTTGCTGGATTCGAATGTAATCCTCCAACCAAGCAATACGATACTCAGATAGTAGCTTGGGTAATCAAAATTACTCGCTTCAGCTTTTCGTTTTTCGCTTGGGTCAACATCATGTGCAACAAGTTGCCTGGCTTCGTCTCTTCTGCGTCTGGCTTCTGATAACGTGACCTCAGGATAAACACCCAGTGTAAGAATCTTTTGTTTGCTACCAAAGAGATACTGAAAACGTCAGTATTTGGAACCGTGTGGGGTGCATCAAAAATGCATACCATTCCCGTCTGCCATTTTGACGCTGCTTCGCAGCAGCCTTCGCATTCCTTACCTTTAACTCAGTGAGTGGCATAGTAAAAATCCTCGGCTGATAGTATCTGCATTATCGAACCAAACATACCAACAATTGTACCAACATGACACTGTGGATTTTGTGAGCCTGCTGGAGACGCAAGTGGAGTATTAAACTAAGTTAAATGACTGAATGGAATGGGTAAAGTAGACGTTGAGAGACTAGCATTTGGTGTCCCCTGCATACTTCGAAGTTAATATTCAGGTTATTGATATATATAAGTTTTAATCTATGTGTAAAATTATTTACCCATAATTTTACCCATCTGAGCGAGACAGGAGGCGGCTCTTGAATTCGCAAAGGTCACTATAGCGCCAGCGCGAGCGACCATGAATCTTCTCTGGTTTAGCCAAGGTTCCATCCTTCACTCGGTCATAAATGAAGGTTTTACCAAACCCAGTGTCCGCTTTGATGAATTTCAGATCAACTAGTGAGTCCGGGCTCATGTTGTGTGTCATGGTTTCATCTCCGTGCCGGGAATCGAACCTGTAAAACGTTGCGCCCCCATTACATTAGCAATGCAATACACTGGCATTATTCACCTACCTTACGATAACCAGCACTCAACACTGCTTTTGCTATATGGGCTGCTGATCCATCTGCGTTGTGACATTCCACCTCAACCAGCTCGTTCAGTTCGTTAACTAAAATTCCATCAAGGTTCTTTGGCCATTGCTCCCAAGGAATGTCTGCACCTTCAAACCCTGCTAGCGTTTCAATGGTGAGCATCACGGCATCTTCAACACTGCGATCAGGCTTTCGATATCCTGCAGCAAAAATAGCGTCGGTGATGCCAGATGAGCCACCAGACACTGCGGCCTTGATTGTCTTCGTGAGTTCAAACATATTGCTATTCATCACTAGACCTCCCGCATAACAGCTTTATAGGCGCGCATCACAACAGCGGTTTTGCCTGATATGACCGACTTCATAAAGAAGAGACCCGAGCGATAAGTTTTAACATTAGCCGCAAATAATGCGGCATCGACTACACGGTTATGACGGCGGAATTCAAAGGCAGTACTGGTCACTGTGATCGTTGCAATGACACCGTGGTCTTGATAATCAATCTTCATTTAGCACCTCAGCACATAGTTCGAAGGCGTTATCGTGCAACGGCATGATCACTAGAAACGGGTTGCCATATAGGTGATTGGTCACCGGATCTAAAATCAGTTGGCATGGCGCCGTCTTGCCATAAGGTTTGAATTTGACGGGGCCAAACCCGCTACGAAACATTAAATAAGGCAACGCCAGCAGTTGGGCTGCAAACATCGGGAACTCGGTGCAAGGTTCTGGCTTCTCAGGCAACAGCTTGGCAAAGTCAGGGTAGCGACCGGCAACGAGTTTGAGATCGCTATAACCGATTATTGTTTCATCATCGCTCATGTGCGCGGCGTACCATTCACCATTCGTCTGTGTGATTAGTGTTCCCTCAGCATCATCTGGAATAACACCGCTGACCAAAAAGACAGCGTCAATTTCAGTATCAGCGCCATGTTCCATCATTACAGCAGCACGCCCATTAGTCGCTTTAATATGGGTTGGGGTGATGTATACCCCTTGCAGGTAAGTGCGCTGTTCGTTCTCGGCAGCCACGCAGCACAGAGCGGCACGAAGAATATCCGTTGGTATAAGCATTATTTGGCCTCCGGTGTGTAAATGGCTTTGTCGTGACTAACCTCGCCGTTCCATGTCTTATTCATTGGCAGTTCACCTTTCATGTACAACCGGTAAAGTCGGTGACAACCATTCTCCAGTAGCACTGGCGTAAATCGGGTAAACTCGTCTGCCCCATGCGGTGTAATCTGCGTTTCTTCTTCAGTCAGATATTTATCGCGGGCATAAGAAGCAACACGCCATTTCGGGGGCTTTTCAGGATCTCGCTGGGCGTTGTATAGCCAATTGCGTTGAAAAGCCCACCATGACATTTTGCTTACGTTGACGCCGTTTAGAGCTTTACAGAAAGCAGGGATCGTCATGCCTTTCGTGAAGTGTTTCGCCAAGCTTTCCACGGTGGCATTGAGGGTTTTATTCTCAAGTGCGGCTGCTTCGGCTCGTTCCTCGGCTTCGATAACCATTAACGCTAATTCTTTACGTCCGATCGCCGCTGGCGCTGTAATCGCATTACGCTGGGTAAAGTAGAACTCAACCAAGTCCTCGTGGTATCCCCACGCCTGATCGGTTTCCAGCATCTTCGCGTGGTTTGCCGCGCCGCGCTCTGTCCACAGCATCAGGGAGCGTGTTTTAGTAGAGATTTGCAGGTAACTAAAAGATACCCGCAAATTTGCTAATTCTTTGCCGGTGACTTTGAAGAAGTGTTTCCCCTCTACGAAGCGATCAGCATTACGCGAATAGTTCATTTTGATATTGGTGACATCAGTGCCATATCCCGCAGCCATTTGCTCGGTGGTCACTATGCGCAGCCCACGATACTCAATAACTTTCAAGTCTTTGGCTTCAACAGCCACCAGCTCAGTTTTCTTAGCCATTGTTCGCCTCACTTGTGCTGCAGGTAATTTGATAACCAGCCAGCTCGGCCAGCTCAATGAAAACCGGAACCGTAGCTACCATTTCACCGTTTTGTAGCAGTCGTTCACTGATGATTTTCCCGTTCTCCAACGTGAGGAGAATCTGGGCTTTATAATTGCTAGCTAATTCTGTTGTGCTATTCATTGCCGCTCCCCTCAGTGCATTTCTTTAGCTGGTGGAATTTCACCGCTGATTAAAAATTTCGAACCGGAAATAAGAACCTCATCGATGAAATCAATCATCCATGTAGACCCTTCCTGTGCTCGCTTTAGGCGGTCGTCCAAATAAAACTGCATGACTGATATGTAGCGATCGGCTGAACGCTTCTCTAAAATCATGGCTTCTATTTGGCACTGCAGGAGTGTTTCGATTACACCCTTGTCTATTTGCATAATGACGTTTCCGTGAACAAATATGTGCTCGCCATTAGCAGCCAGACCGAAACGCTCCTCGCATTCGATTAAATAGGTGAGAGCCTCAACCGAACGTGCCTGTGAGCAGAAGAACTCCGCATATTCGAGCATTTCATCGCGTGATAACTTAGCTCCTGAACTCAAGCGATTAATATCAAGAAGCCACTCGGGGACATGAGTGCCACTGCTCTTCATATATTCAACCATTTGCTTTAGTGACATTTTATTTTTCATAATGCTTATTCCTGATTAAATATGCCGCGTTCGTTGGCTCGTTCAGCAATGTTTTTGACGAGGTTATTCATGAACTCATGACCTCTATCATTCAGCTTGTCATTACCTTTTTTCAAAAGTAATTTATAGCTTTCTAAAATCATTGGTTCGGCTTCGGAACGTTTATTGACATCTAACGCGGGAAGTTCGAAGAATATTTCCAGCCCTTTGTTTAAAGTTGATTCTGATAGTTCAACCGTGCGTATAGAGCCATCCTCTAGAGTGACAATAGTGCAATGGCTATTTGTTTTTCGCAGCATTGTATTAAGCTTGGCATCAACGAGATATTTTCTATATTGAGCAATCTTTTGTTGAATGTTCATATATGCCTTATTTTAAAAATTAGGTGCAATTAGCCCCAGCCATTAGGCTGTAATTATTTTTTTTGCTTAATTAATAAATTAACTTTTAAGTGTTTCTTGTGCGGTGTTGGTAATGGTGATCGCTCCGCCGATTAATCCTGCCATATAAGAGTCAGTAATACCTTCAAGCGCGCAGGATAAAACAGATCTTATTTGCCCCAGCATGCAGTCAACTTCAAGCATTTTGCTTTCATGATTATTATCACTTACTTTACCAGCTGCAGCCATAACTAGGCGCTCATCAAGTTCTTTCAGTTTATCTTCTAAATCAATAGCAAATGACAGAGCTATTGATTGCTGGACAGCAGCATCATGTTCGCCATCTGCATTTGTAATGCCTTTGATACATGAAACTGTGCGGATAGCTAAATTTAATGAGTCAGTTGAAATATGATGTAATTTACTCATGCTTGGACACCTCTTCGTAAGCGGCATAAATTTTATAGCTAAGATTCAACATTGATTTGCGTAAAACCCCAAGATAACAAATGAGGTCCATGTAGTCGCTATCCAGCTTTTTATCTGCCTGTTCGTGTATGAGGCTTGCTAATCCGATGAGGTTAGATAGTTCATCAGAGAAGGACTGAATTTCGCTTGCCGTTAAAAATCTCTTATCCATTAGTTATCTCCGCATTTCTTAGTTCTTCAGATAAAAATGCAGCAATTGTTCCAGTCATCTTTCTCATTAAGTTTAATAAACAATCCAATTCAATATCATCAAGATTGCTCTGGTGTTTATTTACTAATACGGCTATCGTATCAAGCTCTCCCGCTAACTCTACAATTTCTGACTTATTCCAATACTCATAAGAAAATCCATTCATTGCCGAGTCCCCTTGTTAATTATTCTGTTTGTTTATTTCTACTGATTCATCATCGGCAACCTGATAGATAATCTCCAGAAGTGCAGACATTGTTTCAGTTTCTTTTAGGGCATTTAAGTACATTGCTGCTTCTGCAAAACATTTAATCTGATTAAGCGCATTGATTGAAGTTAACATTTTTACTTTCTCCGTTTATTGTTCCGGCAAGTTCGAATTCAATAGGTATACGAATGCTTTCAAATTCACGCTTAATAAATCTTGCATTTCCAATAGGCTGAAAATGATATCGACCAGTAATATAATTAAAGCTGGCTAGCCAAGGTGATCCTGTTCGTTTGTTTCTTACTGGAATTTGTTTTCCGCTATTAGGAATTTTAAGAGACATTTCTAAACCTCACTAACTACAACATGTAGTGATAATAGAAGCTTGATTAATTTGCGTCAACTACAAATTTGTAAAATACGCATATTATGCTGTATGCAATTGATAAATATCATTTTGTTTATTTTACAAATTCATAATCAAAAAAAACCAGCTATAAGCTGGTTTCTTTTCTTCGGGGAAATGGAGTGGGTCAACCGTGTCTTTTGATTTGCTGTGATTGGCTCACTAAAACTTTGCCTGATATGTGAAGCATATCCATTTCATCTGGTGTTACAGACCATGTTTCATAGGCTTTATTGTCTGAAATTACTTTCAGTTCAAACTTGACCTTTTGTAGTCGCTTAACAAATGTATCCCCGTTGAAATTGAAAACATAGATTCCATCGCCATCAAAATGGCGAGTTTTTATATCGACGAAGATTAGATCTCCCGGCTCTATAGTCCCTGTCATCGAATCACCGCGAACGTTGATCAGCATGACTGAGCCCTGAGGCCTATTGCCAAACATCGTACGTGCATACTCTGGCTCGTATTCAATAGAGCGAATTACTTCAACTACGTCGCCACTGGATACGCCATTACCAGCACTGGCGGAAACATCCAATACATCGACCCGATACACCCCGCCCCCTTGTTTATCGCAGATTGACTCAACACTGTATTTATTCACAGTATCAACACTGTCATCAGAAGAGAATAGTTCAGAAACCGGAACTGAGAGGGCGGTTGCAACTTTTTTTAACATTGACTCTGAAAAGCCTTGCAGCCCTCTTTCTAAGCGGGAAACATTTCCAACGTCACCACCAATAGCATTTGCCAGCTCAAGAATTGTCATCTTCTTTGCTTTGCGGATCTGTCTAACTCTTTCTCCTACTTTCACGATGCCCCCCCGTTCCTTCACTCATTATTTTGCCCATTTAACAATTAATTTGTTTTTATCGCAAGGTGTGGTTTACAAATTTGCGTGCTAGTATAATATGCGTAAATTACATATTTATAGAGGTAGGCATGAATACGCCACTTAGGAAGGTTAGAAAATCAGCAAATCTCACGCTAATGCAAGTCGCCTCTAGTATTGGCTGCGACCCCGGAAATTTAAGCCGGATGGAAAGAGGATTGCAAAAACCTGCAGCTGATTTTGCGGAAAAACTTGCCCGTTTCTATGGGGGAGTAATTACAGAGATTGAAATCCTTTACCCTGAGCGGTTTATCCAAAATGAATTACGCAAATCCTCAGAGTAAGCACAAAAACGTAATGCCTGAACTATTCAGCGAAGCAGATAGAGACTGGATACAGGAACAACTACAGCGGCTAAGGCCGTCAGTCAGGCCAAAAATCGCACTTAAGTACGCAGAAGTTTATCAGGAGGCATTCGAAAGCGAGAAAGTGACATACCGGCAAGAGAACAAGGCGAGGCGAGAAGCTAATACGCGACTCAGATTGTTTGTAAACCGGTATGCAGCAGCAAGCGAGGGGATCACGTCTCGCCCACCGCAAGCTGCTAAGCAGTAGGCCCACTTAGAGAGATTGACCTGTACTAGAAAAATAGTACGTCGCGGTACTCGTTTGATAGTACGCGGGGAAGAGGGGAAAACTTTCTAGGGGGGTAAGGGGGGTGATCTTTGAAAGGGGTGTTAGGGAAGGCTTAGCCAGAGAGGGAGATCTCCTTACTAACATAAGATCACTGAAGGGGGTTATCCCTTAAAAATCCGGCAAATCAGAGGTCAAACCAGATGTGCAAAACAATTCAAGGCTTGGTCTCTGGCATAGCCATTTTCAACAGAAGAGGTAAGTACCCAATGATTATTGGTGAGATTGAGAAAGCCTCGGAAGAGTGCAAGAAACTGGAGCGGGTTACTTTGGCGAGTGTTCGCGCTCCAGCTCTTGCGGAGGTAAAACATGCTTAACATCACTGCTAACTTAGCGCAGCAGCGTGCGCTGGATATGTTACGACGTGACTGGAAGCAGTACAACTCGTTCATGGTTTACAGCCCGACAGGGAGCGGCAAAACTGGCTTGAGTGCGTTTATCACTGATGGGTTTGTTTCACGTGGTATGCGCGTTCTGATGACCTGCCCTTATACCGTACTGGTTACCCAGACGGCAAAGCGTTTTATTCAATATGGCCTGCCAGAGGATGAGATCAGCTATGTATGGCGCGATCACCCAAATTATGACCCTGAGCGCAAGATCCAGATTGCTTCCGCTGACACGCTAATCCGTCGTGATTTTCCAGAAAACATTGATCTGCTCATTGTTGATGAGGCCCATCTTCGCCGCAAAAAGATGCTTGAGGTTATCAAGTATTTGACGACTGAGACTCATGTCAAAGTTATCGGCTTGTCTGGCACTCCCTTTGCGCCGTTCCTTGGCAAGTATTACCAGCGACTCATCAAGCCAACCACGATTAAAGAGCTGATGGATACGGGCGTGTTGTGTGGCTACGAGTTTTTTGCGCCAACAAAGCCTGATTTATCAGGTGTAAAGGTCACTCGTTCAGATGAGTTCGGCAGCGACTACAAAGAGGATGAGGTTGCAGAGATTATGTGTGGCGCTGATCTGGTGGGCGATATTGTCAGTAATTGGCTTTCGCATGGCGAAGATCGCCCGACAGTTGCGTTTTGCGTCAATGTTAATCATGCCAACTATGTCACTCTCCAGTTCAATAAGGCGGGGGTAAATGCTGAGGTTATGACAGCCCAAACCCCACACGACGAACGCCAGATGATGATCCACCGATTCGAGCAGGGTGCGACAAAAATCATTGTTAGCGTTGGCACTTTGATTGCAGGGTTCGACAGTGATGTTCGTTGCATCATTTACGCCCGCCCGACGAAATCCGAGATCCGCTGGTTACAAATTATTGGCCGTGGGCTACGTACTGCCAAGGGCAAAGATAAGTGCTTGGTATTCGATCACTCTGGTTCTGTCCATCGGCTAGGTTATCCCGACAGCATTGAGTACGACACACTTCCCTCTAAAAACGATGGGATGAAAACAGCCGTATCGGAACGAGAAAACGAGAAGCGCGAGAAATTACCCAAAGAGTGTTCTCAGTGCCATTACATGAAGCCTGCTGGTGTTTACCAGTGTCCTAAATGCGGACATAAGCCGCTTGCAGGTGAGGATGTTGATACGGATGCGAGCCGTGGACTCAAGCAAATCAGCGGGAAAAAGAAGGTTGTGACTAAGCAGCAGAAGCAAAGCTGGTGGTCGCAAATCAAGTTTTATCAGCGTCAACGCGCTGCACAAGGCAAGCCAGTATCTGACGGCTGGTGTGCTCATACTTTCAAGGACAAGTTCGGAACATGGCCTAACGGCTTACAAGATTACCCAATGGAAATTACCCCAGAGGTCAACAATTACATTAAGTGGAAGCAAATCGCCTTCGCTAAAGGCCGCGAAAAATCCAAAAGTACAGAGCCACGCCAGCCTGCGTTAAGCGGGATTGAGCAAGCGGCAAATCATCTCAGCAACGTTCGTGCGTCTTTGGCAGCACGTAAGGCAGTGGCGCCATGAAAACTAATCGCAAAACCACTGATGCTGTGATCGGGCGCTGGCCAGAGGTGTTCGAGCACTATGGTTTACCTCCTGTAACGGGTAAACGTCACTTCAAAGGGAAATGCCCAGCTTGTCAGTCGAAAGGCAGTTTCCGTTGTGACGATAAAGATGGGCGCGGTACATGGGTATGTAAATGCGGCGCGGGTGATGGATGGAAGCTGCTTGCCATCACTCAGGGTAAGGATTTCAAAACACTTGCTGCTGAGGTCGATACGATTATAGGGCGGGAGTATCAGCCCAACACCGAATCCCAGCCTATAGAAAGTGGCAAGAAGAAACAGCGTGAAGCGGTTTCAAGAAAATATTCAGGGCTAGCGGAGCTTAGGGGAACGACCGGCGAAATGTATCTACGTAATCGCGGGATCAATACCCTTCCTTCAGATGCCATCCGTTTTTGCCTCGAGCAGCCATTTAACGGACGGCACTACCAAAGCTTATTTTCGCTGGCAACGGATGACAAAGGGGCACTCTGTTATTTGCATCGAACCTTGTTGGATGGCGATAAAAAGGCAAGTTTGGGTGAGAGCGCCAAACGCATGCTGTCGCTACAAGAGGACTGCTATTTGGAGCACGCCGGTTCAGTGGCAATCCGCATGTTTCCACCTGCATCGACATTGGGTATTGCAGAGGGGATTGAGACCGCGCTGTCGTGCCGACAAATCTACGGCTGCAATGTATGGGCAGTGCTGAACACGTCACTCATGAAGCGATTCAGAGCGCCTATGGGCGTTAAACATCTCATTATTTTTGCTGACACAGATTTAAACGGGGCAGGTCACGCCGCCGCTTTTGAGTGTGGGCATCGCAATATTTTATCCAACAACGATGTTGAAAAAGTCAGTATCCGCTGGCCGGAATCGGGTGACTTCAACGATATGCTCATCAATGGTGCACAAGTTTTCGAATGGCCGCTGGGGAGGGCCGCATAATGTCTCATAAAGATAATCCAGTACATCAAGACCTATTCACAATTCCAGAGCCAACTTACAGCACCGAGGTTGCGGTAACAAAGCCATTGCCACCGCAACGGGTTATTACCGGCCATAAGCAGACGGATGCTTATTTATGGGTGCTGGAGGTTATCAGGCTCAACGAGCCCGCGCACTTGCAGGCAGCAGAAGACGCTCTGCAAAAACTGAAAATCACACCTAAGCAAGCGCAGGAACGCTATAGCAACTACTTGTTGAAGTCTGGTACAGCTCCGTTCCAGATAGCGTTTAGCACTATGTCGATGGATAACCCAGCAGGCTATATAAGCGCGGCGAAACAGGCTATTGCAGAGGCTGCTAAGGTACGCACTGTATTTGGCAGTTATGAGGCTGCCTTGGTCAATACCCCAGCGGAAGAGCTGATGTTGTCCGGTGAGCTAGCGGATGTGTACTCATCCTGCTGGGGCTGGACTGATGAAGAAATCGCAGATAATTGCGTTGAGGGAGAGCGTTGCTACGAAATTGATGAACAGCGTCAAGCGGCATCAAAGGGTTTTGTTGCTCAATTACCCGAGCCAGCCACGCTTTCAGATGTTGTCCGTGAGTTTCAATATTGGGATTGGCTCTATCAGTTGCGTAACCGTGCTGAAAAAGAGGTGGGCTATGAATATGCCGATGGTGGCCGTAGCCATATTTATGATCGTGAGCAATATCTCGAAAGTCTGCTTGCAGTTATACGTCCTGTTAGCCGTGAAGAAGCCGTAGCGGTGTGCAAGTGGGTATTTGAGAAAGAACCTTTAATGGATCTTGGCAAAATCACGGAAAACATCATTCTGAATTTAGTGGGGGAATGTGCTGATGCGTGATATTCAGATGGTTATGGAACGGTGGGGCGCATGGGCAGCCAATAACAAAGAAGATGTTTGCTGGAACTCGATTGCTGCTGGATTCTCTGGCTTGATCCCCTCAAAAGTAAAATCTCGTCCTCAGTGCTGCGATGATGATGCAATGGTGATCGTGGGCTGCATGGCAACATTGAACAAAAAGAACCCTGACGCTCATGATTTGCTGGTGGACTATTACTTATTTGGCAAAACATTTATGGCGCTAGCCAAGCAAAATCATTGCTCCGATACCCATATAGGTAAGCAGTTACAGAAAGCGGAGGGGATCGTTGAAGGTTTGCTGATGGCGCTAGATGTTCGCCTAGAAATGGATAGGCTAGTACGAAAAGAGTCGATAGTAAGAAAAGTAGCATAATAGCTTTACGATCGTAAAAACGCTGATATTCTGATAAGAGTGGTTAGTTCGTCACCTAGCTTACATAATCAAGAAGCCCGCCTAGTGCGGGTTTTTTATTGTCGCTGCCATACTTATTCCGAAAATAATGCTTAGTTATTGTAATGAATTATCTGACGTTGTTATTATTCCGCTGCTGTAGCGAGCTAGCGTAGGGATGAGCGTCGTTATCATTGGTGAAAGCCAATTTATCAGCTCGTTACAGCGCCGCGCGTCCTAACCGCCACTAGCTCAGCAGGATAGAGCCGATGACCATATAAGTTGTAGGTGCGAGGTTCGAGTCCTCGGTGGCGGACCAACTATGTAAATGGAAATATGGAATGAAGTCATCTAAAGATCTGTATGTATTCTTAGGGATTTGTGTTCTGATGATGGTGTTCTATTTTTCTATGGTTTTGTTCTACGAATAAGTCAGCACGTCATTCAGCGAAGAAGGGATAACCCAGAGCGTTTGGTGTGCTGCACAACTGCATGAGCCATCTTCATATAGTACCGAATACAGGTGCGTGTCTTTCAACCAGTGGAGATGGCTCAGCCGATTGTGTTGATGCTGTATTTCAGGCAGCCACAATATAGAACAATAGTAATATAAAGATTAATGATGATGTAAATGCCGTCATCCCTGTAAGCCATTCACTAATGAAAATGCTCATATTTACCTTTCGATGCCTCTGAAAACTAGTTGCATTTTGATAAAAAGTATAAATCTTTTTTTGCAAAGTCACATTTTATTTTTATATGTCTATTCAATTAGTATCAGTTGTTGGTCTTCGAATAACGGATAGGACCATACTTTTGACTTTAATTCTCACTGTGCGTGATTCTCTATTTTATCGTTTTATCTCCAGACAGGATGCTTATGTTGACTTCAGGAGGTGAACATCCTGATGTGTGAGTGTCTACAACCACATTCCAAATACCATCATATGGAACTTCAATTATCACAGGGAAGTGGGTAAAAAAACCACCGTGATATTCAGCCCAGCTATCTTGGCAAAAGTGAGCATAGTGCTTTTTATTAATCAATAGGACATTAGCGGGTTCAGAACATATCACTTTAACGTAGGTATGGGTTGTAAGATAAAACTGAGTCTGTTTCATTTGATAGATCTCTATAGGCAAAAAAAAATCCCACTGCGATCCGATTCAACACAGTGGGGGACCAAGTATTTGTGGTCGCAACATCAAGGAAAGTTTTAATGACAATAGGATTAAACACCTACGAATAGTTATACTCCTGTGTACAATATTTAATCCATAGACTTGATTGATAATTGATCAAGATCATGGATTGCTTTGTATAGATAAAAACATTGCACTTTCAATATATTAGGCTATGAGAATCGTGGCCTTTTGCATACCTAGCACCCAGCCAACAACCATACACACACAAAACACTTTCTAGCTGAGAGTGGTTACGGCTGGGCGCTATCTACTATATAACCCCGCCTCGCTGGTGGAGGTGAAGGATGAAAAGAATGTACACACGTGCTGCCGATAACACTTTGCTTGCTGGTGGGGTTTCATCGTGGCTATTCAGCCTGATTAATTTCTTCTCACCCAGCGAGTGGATGGTTATCGGCATCATTGTCGGCATTTTTTGCACTCTGGCTGGCCTTATCTCGGGGATTTATTTCCGATGCCGTCGTGAGCGCTTATTGCGTGAGTGGATTCAAAGCCGTCAGGTGATAGCCGCTGCACCAGTGAGTGAAGAGCTGGAAATGCTGGAGCGTGATTGATGGGGACTAAAACCAAACTTAGCGCTGCGGTTCTAGCATTAATTCTCGGTGGGGCTACAGCTGACAAAATCCTTGATCAGTTTTTGGATGAGAAAGAGGGCGTTCGAACTATCGCGTATCAGGATGGGCGGGGGATCTGGTCAATATGTCGTGGATTAACGCGCATTGAGGGGAAACCAGTCACTCAAGGGTTGAAACTTTCATACAGCCAGTGCAAGCGCTATGACGCGTTAGAGCGTGATAAAGCTATCGCATGGGTTAGGCGTAATGTGACCGTACCACTATCCGAGCCAGCCATCGCGGGTATCGCTTCTTTTTGTCCATACAACATTGGCCCCGCTAAATGTTTTCCCTCAACGTTCTATAAGAAGTTGAATGCTGGTGATCGTATTGGTGCTTGCGCCGAGATCAAGCGCTGGATATTCGATGGCGGCAGAGATTGTCGGATTAAAGCAAATAATTGCGCGGGGCAGCCGGTGCGAAGAGGGCAAGAATCGGAGCTTACTTGCTGGGGTATAGACCAATGAATATCAATCTCAGCTGGCGAATGATGGCAATAGGTGTGTTGCTGGCGGCGTTACTCGTTGCTGGGAAAATAGCTAGTCATTACCGCGATAAATATCATCAGGTTGATAAATCTTGGCAATTGAAATGGGCGCAGCGTGATAAAGCGGATTCTGATGCTCTAGCCAAGCGACAGGCAGACGAACGAGCAGAAGAACAACGCAGGCAACAGGCAGCAAATCAGGCGGTTAAAGATGCAGACGAAGATAACAAACGGCTTAAAGCTGATGCTATTAGCGCTAAGCGCTCTGCTAACAGGTTGCAGCAACAGCTCTCACAGCTCAGGCAACAATTTGCAGACAGTGAAACCGGCAAGCTTTCCAGTGCTGCCAGCTCAAGCGCGTCAAAGTCCCAAGCAATCATTTTGCTTACCGAGTTGCTCAGCGAATCAAACGAAGCGGCAAGAGAGTATGCAAAAGAGGCTGACCGCGCTTATAGCGCCGGACAAACCTGTGAACGCATCTATAACAAAGTGACTCAGCAATAGGAATTACGGTCGGTATTCATTGAGTGCTTGCGATAATGGCTTACGCTAAAATAACCACCTCAACTCAAGGGGGTGTTCATGTGGCAAGCAATCTTCAATTGGCCTTGGGCGACTATATGGGCGGCGGTGTCTGCGATATTCACTGCTGCGACCGTAGGCGTAGCATGTTGGGCAATGCGCGTTTGGCGTCATCAGGAGGCTTTGAAGGCTAAAATGGCTCTTAAAATGGCGGTGGCTGAATATTCAAACGCTTTATCTCAGTTGCCGGTAAATCTTGGCTCGTCTGCGGTTCGCATTGAAAAAAGAGCAGAGTTAAAAGAGTTAAGGCACAAGCTAAATACCCTTATTAATGCTTTTCTAATATGCGAGCACATGTTAGACGCATATCCTCGGGTTGTGGATTGCTGTCACTCTTTAAAAGAGATGCATAAAGCTTACGTTAGAGGGAAGGATAACAATATTCAGGCGAAATACTGCTGCAAGCTTATTCTTTCACAACAATTCGTATTCAAATAAAAGCGGAGTTCTCACGCTCTACTTTAGAATATAACTATGTGAATGAGATGAAGTAACACTACTTTCGAAATACGGTAAGCCACTTGCATTTGCTGGTGGCTTTTTTATTGGAATTTTTATGCCAGCACAAATACCCAGAGCCTGCCGAAAGCATGGTTGTCGCAATACAACCACTGACCGCAGCGGCTATTGCGATGAGCACCGTAATACAGGATGGGAGAACCACCAACAGGGCAAGAGCCGCCACGAACGCGGCTACGGAAGCAAGTGGACCCTCATTCGTAAGCGCATCCTTAATCGTGATAAGCACCTTTGCCAAGCCTGCTTGCGTGAAGGGCGAGCGATACCCGCGACCACGGTTGACCATATCAAACCTAAGAGCCATGGCGGTACCGATGATGATGCCAACCTTGAGGGATTGTGTTGGCCTTGCCATCGAACCAAAACAGCAACGGAGCGAATGAAATGACGCAAGAAGAGCAAACAGTATTGATGGCTAAAGGGCTGATAGCTTCATTACCCGAAGATAAGCAGCAGGTTGCCCAACAATGCATTGAAACGATTAGAAGCCTTTTAGAGGCACATCCAGACGGCGAGGCATTGCTTGCGTTGACGTTGGTCGGTGCTGAGCTTCAATGCGAGTCATGAATGATAATTATTGTCGTTTGCTTGTGTTTATCATTGCACATTGAATGATTTCACATTGAAACGATATTTATTCTCATTTCAGTGGGGGAGGGGGGGATCAAATCTCTACCCCTCTCAGCCTAAAGGACCGCCGCTTTACCTCTTTACGGATCGCCGCAGGTTAGAAACCCTTTTTTGGGTCCTCCCAACCGATGATTAATAGGAGAATTCGATTATGTCAGGGCCACCGAAAACCCCGACCCACCTACGTTTGGTGAAGGGGAACCCATCAAAACGCCCGATCAACAAAAATGAGCCCAAGCCCCCTTCAGGGGTACCCCCAACTCCCAAGTATTTTGATAAGCAGGGGAAGTATTGGTTTAAGCGTATGGCCGAGGAGCTCGACGCTCTCGGCGTTATGTCACAACTCGATGGACGGGCTTTGGAATTATTGGTCGAAGCCTACATTGAGTATAGGCATCACTGTGACACGTTGGATCGCGAGGGGTATACCTACGCCGTTTATAGCGAAAGCGATGGTGATGAAAGAAAAGAGCGAGAGATCCGCATGATAAAGCCGCATCCGGCAGCCATGATGAAGGCTGATGCATGGAAACGTATCCGCGCAATGTTATCTGAGTTTGGTATGACGCCTGCGAGTCGATCTAAAGTCGAAATAAAAGCACCAGCAGGCGAAGACCCGTTCGCCGAATTCTTAAAAGCGAGAGACTAAATGGCAAAGGTGGCTGATGGTATTCGCTACGCTGAAAAAGTCGTGGCGGGGGAAATCATTGCTTGTGATCTGGTTAAGCTAGCTTGCCAGCGTTTTCTAGATGACCTCAAAAACGGTGAGAAGCGCGGTGTCTTCTTTAGTGAGCCTCGCGCTCAACATATCCTTAATTTTTATAAATTCGTTCCCCACGTGAAGGGTAACCTAGCCGGAAAACCTATCGAACTGATGGATTGGCATGTTTTCATTCTCATCAATATTTTTGGGTTTGTGATCCCGCTAGTGGATGAAAATACCGGAGAGGTGGTGCTACGCAATGATGGCAGTGGCCGTCCTGTGATGGTGCGACGTTTCCGAACGGCCTATAACGAGGTGGCGCGTAAAAACGCTAAATCAACACTCTCCTCGGGAGTCGGTCTTTATATGACGGGCGCGGATGGAGAAGGTGGGGCTGAGGTTTATTCTGCCGCAACGACCCGCGATCAGGCGCGTATCGTTTTTGACGATGCAAAAAGCATGGTCAAGCAAGCAAAACCCACGCTTGGGCGATTATTTGAATTTAATAAGCTCGCTATCTTTCAAGAGCAAACCTCATCGCGGTTTCTCCCCCTATCCAGTGAGGCGAACAACCTTGATGGTCTTAACATTCATTGCGCGGTGGTCGATGAACTGCATGCACATAAAACCCGTGATGTGTGGGATGTTTTGGAAACGGCGACCGGCGCACGTTTGCAATCTTTACTCTTTGCCATAACGACGGCGGGGTTTAATAAAGAAGGGATCTGCTACGAACAGCGCGACTATGCCATTAAGGTGCTGCGTGGGCAGGTGGATGATGATACCTTTTTTGCCATTATTTTTACGCTGGATGCGGATGACGATCCCTTTGATGAGACGGTATGGCAAAAGGCCAATCCCGGCTTGGGTATTTGTAAGCGTTGGGATGATTTGCGTCGTCTTGCCAAAAAAGCCCAAGAGCAGGTATCAGCGCGTATTAACTTCTACACCAAGCATTTAAATATTTGGGTGACCGCCGAGTCTGCGTGGATGGACATGCTGAAATGGGATAAATGCGAATATCTTGCCCCCCAGCATGAACTAAAAACCTACCCAATGTGGGTGGGTGTTGACCTCTCCAACAAAATTGATATTTGTGCGGCGGTCAAAGTATGGCA
>OATP01000320.1_pt1 | contig 31261 bp, 20 predicted proteins | sample 1495041 | NCBI WGS metagenome assembly OATP01 (sample SAMEA2579972, study PRJEB22360) | human gut metagenome | biome: human gut; feature: human-associated habitat; material: faeces | place: Denmark | collected 2008/2010 | reverse complement strand
CTGCCGTAACGGCAGAGACCTTTGGCCACGCTGTCCACCGGATCTATGACGTAGGAGTCGCCGGTATTCATCGCCTCTTTAGACGCTTAGATGAGATCCAAAAGGCCAGTGTAGTGATTGTCATCGCTGGAATGGAAGGAGCTCTTGTCAGCGTTGTTGGAGGTCTTGTGGATGTGCCTGTGATTGCCGTGCCGACTAGTATCGGATACGGAAGCAATCTTCAAGGACTCACGACTTTGATGAGTATGCTGACTTCTTGTGCTTCTGGAGTCACCGTCGTCAATATTGACAATGGATTTGGTGCAGCTTATTCAGCTTGTACGATCAACCGACTCAACCACAATCGAAAGGAAAACGAATGACCAGTCTATTTTTAGAACCTTTTTCTGGAATAAGTGGCGATATGCTCAATGGTCTATTGGTTGACCTTGGGGGAGACGTCACTTTACTTCGCTCCGAACTCGAAAAATTGGGAGTCGATGGTTTCCACCTCCATGTTGATCGCATCACTAAAAGCGCTATCTGGGGAACTGATTTTGATGTTCACCTTCACCACGGGGAGAAAGATACGGGGATTGAAGGCGATTTTGATCATGATCACGAACATCATCATGATCACGAACACCATCACGATCACGAACATCATCACGATCATGAACACCATCACGATCACGAACATCATCACGATCATGAACACCATCACGATCACGAACATCATCACGATCATGAACACCATCACGATCACGAACATCATCACGATCATGAACACCATCACGATCATGAGCATGGACATTCCCATGCGGATGCCCGCAGTTATGCAGACATCCACGACTTGATTGTCGCTTCTCAGTTGAGTCCTTTTGTGAAAGAAAAGAGCCTTGCAGTCTTTCTTGACATTGCAAAGGCTGAAGCAGCTGTGCACAACATGCCTGTTGAGCAGATCCATTTTCACGAGATCGGTGCCATTGACTCGATCGTTGACATCGTTAGCTTTTTCATCCTAGTGGAATCGCTCGGAATCGACACAGTCTACTCCACTCCTCTCACAGAGGGAAGTGGAACGATCTCAGTCGCCCATGGGGAAATGCCGGTTCCAGTTCCTGCTGTCATGCAGTTGAGAAAGGAAACCACCATTCCGATCACTCAAGACTTTACCGTCAAGACAGAGTTGATCACCCCAACAGGGTTAGCCCTCTTGAAAGCAATGGACCCAATCTTTGAACCGATCCCATCCCACTTTGCTATCCAAAGTGTCGGCTACGGATTTGGGAAAAGAGATACCGGAAAATTCAATGCTTTACGCGGTTCGCTATTGAAGGAAGACGCCTCACATAGCACGACCATCGTTCATCACACCAATGATCGCATCGTTGAAATCACCACTACGATTGATGATCAAACACCAGAACAACTGGCTTATATTCTTAATCGGTTCTTGGATGCTGGCGCTTTGGATGTCTACTATCGTAGCATCGTTATGAAAAAGAATCGCCCTGGTTTTGAGTTAACGCTTTTGATTCAAAATAGCCAGCTGGAAGATTTTTCAACCCTCTTGTTCAAAGAAACCAGTACCATTGGTTTTCGATACCAACAAGTTGACCGCAAGGTCATGCAACGTCGATTTGAACAAATCGATACGGAATTTGGAACCGTTACGGTTAAAATCAATCAGTACGGATCCATCACTAAGAAGACGCTTGAATACGAAGACTGTCAGCGTATTGCTAAGGAGATGCAGTTGCCGATTCAAGAAGTTTATCACCAATTACAAAAATATATTTATTAATTTAGGAGACATTTATTAACATGACACATCAATTACTTGCAGAAGTTATGAGTACAGCTTTGATGATTATCTTCGGGGTTGGCGTACACTGTGACGACGTTTTAAAGAAAACAAAATATGCTGGAACTGGACACTTATTCGCGATCACTACATGGGCATTCGGTATCACTGTCTGCTTGTTTGTCTTTGGCGGCGTTTCAATGAACCCTGCTATGGCTTTGTTGAAAGTCCTTCTTGGTAAATTGACAATCGCTCAATTCTTCCCAATCGCAATCGCTGAAATGATCGGTGCTTTCCTTGGAGCTTTGATTGCTTACTTTATGTATGCTGATCACTTCAAGATTTCTGAAGGTCAAATTGATGGTGTTGCTATCCGTAACATCTTCTCAACTAACCCTAACTGCCGTAACCTTCCACGTAACTACTTCGTCGAAGCGTTCGCAACATTTATCTTCTTGACATCAATCATGGCTGCTGAACACGCCAACGAAGCAATGCTTCCATTCACTGTTGGTTTGATCGTTTGGGCTATCGGTATGGGGCTTGGTGGTACTACAGGTTTCGCCATGAACCAAGCGCGTGACCTTGGACCTCGTTTCGCTTACCAAATCTTGCCAATTAAAGATAAAGTAAACAACGACTGGCAATATGGTCTTCTTGTACCAGGTACTGCTCCATTTGTTGGTGCTGTCCTTGCCTTCTTCTTCATCCGTTACTTCCTTGGAATCATGTAATCGGAAGATCAATCCTATGAAAAAACAAGCATCTGCGGGTGCTTGTTTTTTTGATCCCTTCATTTTCCGAAGACGTCTATAAAATGATATAATGGACAAAGCAAATCATGAAAGAAACAAGAGAAGGAAGATTGATATGACTCACTATCAGACTATTGTCATTGGAGGCGGTCCTGCTGGGATGATGGCGACCATTGCCAGCGCATCTTATGGCCAATCCACCCTGCTGATCGAAAAGAATAAAAAGCTGGGCAAGAAGCTCGCTGGTACCGGTGGAGGTCGCTGCAATGTCACGAACAACGGGACCATAGATGATCTGATGGCCGGTATTCCTGGAAATGGCCGTTTCCTTTACAGCGTCTTCTCCCAATTTGACAATCAGGATATTATCCAATTTTTCACCGATAATGGCGTCAAGCTGAAAGTCGAAGATCACGGTCGAGTCTTTCCTACTAGCGATCAATCCCGCACCATTATTCAAGCTTTAGAGAATAAGATCCTTGAGCTAGGTGCTAGCATGGCCACCAACTGCGAGGTGGTATCTGTCACTAAGCCCGAGGATGTCTTTATCGTCAAATCTGCTGAAAAAACATGGACAGCTGACAAGCTGGTCGTTACAACTGGTGGCAAATCCTACCCATCGACCGGCTCTACGGGTTATGGGTATGAGATTGCCCGTCACTTCAAACACACCATCACCGACCTCGAAGCAGCAGAAAGCCCTCTGTTGACAGATTTTCCACACAAGGCCTTGCAAGGAATCTCTCTGACAGATGTGACCCTCAGCTATGGCAAACACATGATCACCCATGACCTGCTCTTTACCCATTTTGGTCTCTCTGGTCCTGCCGCCCTTCGGATGTCTAGCTTTGTTAAAGGCGGAGAAATCTTATCTCTGGACCTCCTACCAACCACTTCTTCTCAAGATTTAATAGATTTTCTTGAAGAACATCGTGAAAAATCTATAAAAAACATCCTTAAGGCCTTGCTACCTGAGCGTCTAGCAGATTTCTTAGCGCAAGGATTCCCTGAAAAGGGAAAGCAGCTGACTCCTGCCCAGAAAGATGAGCTGATCCGAAAGATCAAAGCCATGCCTATCCCCGTCACTGGAAAGATGTCTCTCGCCAAATCCTTTGTGACGAAAGGGGGCGTCGGTCTTAAAGAAATCAATCCGAAAACCCTAGAAAGTAAGTTGGTTTCTGGGCTCCACTTTGCAGGAGAAGTTCTCGATATCAATGCCCATACAGGCGGTTTTAATATCACGTCCGCCCTCTGTACCGGTTGGGTAGCAGGTAGTCCTCATTACTAAAAAACGAACTCGATTTGTTCGAGCTCGTCTTAGAATGATGACAAACTATTTTAAAGTAAAATAAGTTAAGTAATTCTACAAAGAAATATAAATGTGGTCCAATTCTTAGAATGAATCAAGAAAATGCCGAAACTTTCCGCTGTGAGAAAAGTGCCTGAAACTTTTTGTTTCAGACACTCAGAATTATTGAGAGTAGAACAGTTTGGGAGACTGTTTTAGCCTGAGCCCAGAAATTAAAGAGCGAAGAGGCTCAATAATTAGTCATGGAACTTCTTTGAAGTTCGCTGACGTCCGTACTCACCTAAGGAAAGTTTTTAAGATGACTTTGTCTTAAAACTGAAACGAACTCGATTTTCCATCGAGTTCGTCTTTTTATTGTTCTTTGGTTAATGAAAAGCGGAAATCATTGTATTTGTTGTAGTCAAATGGAGTATTGACAGGTGCTGTGAACACAACCGGTGTATAGTGACCTTCTTCTAATACAAAACCAGGTTCGAGTCGGAAATTGGCTACGCCTAGACCTGTGATCCCTGGAAGTAAGGCATCTGCTCCATCTAATCCTTCTGAATCCCAATAGTAGATATTTCCTGTTGCTTGGACGGCTCTTGCTGTATAGGTCGCTGTCCGAGTTGGTTCGCTATCATTTTTGAAGCTAACCACTGTTGTCACATTCCCATTTGCATCGACGGTCATTTTAATCGCATCCGCTTGTGGGCTGGATCCCACCCAAGTTCCTACTAGATCTGCTGGGACAGGTGTTTGACTTGGGGCTGGTGTGGTTTCAGTCTTGCTAGCCTCTTTTGCAGGGCTGCTAGCATTGGCTTGACTAGATGAACTCTTGGTCTCTGTTTCTTTGGAAGAAGCTTCTGTAGCTTTCTTACTACTACTTTTTGTTTTTTTGACAACATTGCTGCTCGATGCTTTAGAGGAGGACGCGGATGTTTTGTGATCCTTTGATCCACAGCCACTCAGGGACAAACCAAGTGACGCAGCCACCAGAACAGCGGCACCCCAACGAAAGATTGTTTTTTTCATAAGATCACCTCTTTCTCTTTCTGATTCCCATTATACTCCGTTTGTTACAAAAATCAAGTTTTTTTTGTAATAATTGTAATTTTTTTGTAACATATTTTTCTATTTAAAATGCCAATCGTAAGAGGGCTATGAGAACAATTCCAAACAAGACGGTTCCCATAAGATTTTTAGAACGAAAAGCTACATAAAGACAGGGAAGTGTCACCGCTATTTCTAAGCAGTGGAACTGGGGCAGGTGACCGATTTTCCCGGTGGCTAGGCTTGATAGGACCAAGGCAAAGATAATGGAAATGGGCAGGTATTTGAGAAAGCGAGTCACAGGATCTGGCAGGCCCTTGTACTTGACCAAGACAAAGGGCAAGATTCGAGGAATCCAAGTGACTAGGGCTGAGGCCAGAATGACCATGAAGATAGAACTATTCACGCGCATCACAAATCACCCCCACAAAACATCCAATCAAGGTCGCAACTAGAACAGCAATAGCTTGGGCAACCACAAAGAGCAAGAGAAAGAAACTCACCGCCACAGATAAGAGCACCAAGAGCAGGGTCTTGGTCTTTTCTGTCAGTTGCATTCCCTGAAACTGGGCTGCGAAAATCCCAATAAACATAGCTACTAAGGCAAAATCAAGCCCAAAGGCCTTTGGATCTGGCAGGAGAGATCCTAGGGCAGTTCCAAGGACGGTGGCACCGATCCAAGCTACATAGCCTACTAAATTGTTTCCATGCATCCAGGACACTGTGATCCGATCAGTCTTTAGCTTCTCGCTCAAATAGACACCATAACTCTCGTCCGTCAGAAGACTCCCAATTCCAATGGTATGAGCGAGGCTGGCATTCTTAAAGTCAGAGGAGGTATGCAGACTCATCAACATATTACGGAGATTGATCAAAAAGACCGTCAGGGCCATATTGAGGATCGAAGAATGAGCTGCAATCAGGGAAATCATTGCAAACTGAGCCGCACCTGCATAGACTAGAATACTCATCAAGGCCATCTCTAGGGGAGATAGGTAGGGAGACGCTACCACCCCACAAGCCAGACCAATACTGATATAGCCTAGAGCTGTCGGCAGTGCATCTCTCACTCCCTGCCAAAAATCTTTTTCCATGCTCTCACTCCTTTTCTAGACACAACATACTGACTTCTATTATAGCATAAGAAAAAGAAGGCAAGAGAAGGCTTTTGTGATAAAAGAAGGCTGGACATTTTCAGTCCAGCCTCTTAATTGTTTTTGGATTGTCGAGCAAGACGCAGTGGTGGAATGGGCTCTACTATGCTGATTTCATCAGCTTGTACGGCCCTACTCAACTGTGCGGAGGTGGGACGACGAAATCGAATTCTAACGAATGACCGATTTCTGTCCCACTCTCGTTTCGAATCCTAGATTCTCCCTAAGATTCTTTTTTCGTCTTGGCCATAAAGAGGGCCGTTGCTCCTAGACTCAGGCCTGCTAGGAAGAGGGCAGATGAGGCTGCTTCACCTGTTTCTGGAAGCGTCGCCTTGTCTTCTCCTTTCATCTCCGTAGCAAGGCTTGGTGAAGCTTCACCTGTCATGGAGGTCGTCATTTCTTTGTAGACCACCGCATAAGTTCCTAAATGAGTCGTTGTGAATTCCAGCCAATCACCTTTCAGCGTGAAGCCCACAGTCTCGTTTGTTGTCAGATCGTAAAGGGCTTCAACAGCTCCAGTAAGAGGCAAACGGACTAGAACAGCGCCAGTTGGTTCCACACGGGTATACGTTGGGTCAAGCAGTTGGATCGCATAGGCATCATAGCGTTTGCCTTGCAAGGCTTGATCCATCACTCTTTGAACATGGACTTTAGTAGCTGTTCCTAACTCACTGTCTCGGCCAATCACCATCACGCCTGTTGCAGGATCATTCAACAAATGCAAGTTTTGTTGAGGGGATGTGAGATTGCTTGAACTAGACTCAGTTTCAGGTAACTTGTAAGCTGGCAAGTCAAGGACAGCTGCTTCAAGGCCATTGGCACCACCTGTGTAGGCCGGAAGATCGTTTTGTGCTGCTTGGACCGCATTCACACCTCCCTTGAACTCTGGAACTTCGTGGACGGCTGCTTCAACACCATTGACTCCGCCCGTGAATGCTGGGGTTTCCACCACTGGTGCTGCTTCGTCTCCCACTGTTCCAACTGCTTCTGTATAGGCTGGGACTTCGTGGACGGCTGCTTCAACACCATTGACTCCACCTGTGAATGCTGGGATCTCAACGACTGGTGCTGCTTCATCTCCCACTGTTCCAACTACTTCTGTATAGGCTGGGACTTCGTGGATGGTTGCTTCAACACCATTGACTCCACCTGTGAATTCTGGAATTTCTACTACTGGTGCTGCTTCATCCCCCTTACTGCTCGTAGGGAACTCAGGTTTCGGAGCTGGGGTCGTTTCCACCGGTTGATCAGTCAGACCTTGGTGGAAAGTCGTTAATTCGTAGAACTCAGGCTTGCCTCCTTGCCATGTGAGCTTGACATCCAGCAAAGGCGCCTTATCTCGCACGGCAAAGGTTTGGAAGCTTGTGGTAATGGCTCCCAAATCTGTCCAGGCTCCGGTCCGATCTTCTTTAAAAGTCCGAGCCAGTACATGCGCTACCACCCCTTGAGGAAGGCTTGAAACGAGTCGGATATGATTGGCAGCTGTTGGTTCTGACAAGTGGTAAATCAGTTCGCCTTGGTCTTTTTCAGCCTTGTAGCTCGTCAAGACCTTACCATCGACAAGATTGGTGTAGAGGTTACCACGACTTTCTCCACTATTTCCTTGGACGGTTGGGTCATTGATTGGTTTTACAAATTCACCATCATTAATCACTAATTCGGTAAAGCCGACAAAGCGAGCATCGTAATCAGCGGTAAAGAGGACACGGAGATAGTTGGCTTTGACTGGGCTTGTGAGTTCTCCTTCGATGTAGCGATTTCCTGGCATCTTAGAATCATGGGTCCAGCCATCTGTCAAGGAATCATCTCTTGTTTCATTGGCAAGGCCATCTCCAACGCTGACAACATCGGTCCAAGTCTTGCCATCTGGACTGACTTGGATCTTACCATCTCGAAGATAGTTTTGAGTTCCGTCTTGGATGTAAGCTCGAATTTTCTTAATATCCCGTTGGCTACCAAGCTTCAGGGTAATATGGCCACCTTTATGGGCATAATCTGAGAATTCAACGAAGTTATTGTAAACACCATCAAATAATTGGTCCAAATTCTTAAGCTTGCGCACGTCATTGCTTCCATATGTGGCATCAATTCCCATAGAAGTCGAATCTAGTGTGGTTGGTTCTACTTCTTTGGTCTTCACAAGTAGAGAAGTTACTGTCACTGCTTGTTCTTGGTCGGTTTGATTGACCAAACGAGCATAGCGGACCAAGGACTGATCGGTCACTTGGCTAGCCGGATACCACTCTTGAGCATTTGGAGAGTACTCGACGCGGAGGGCTGGATTTTCGATTCCGATTGCTTGGATACTTTCAGCTTGATGAAGACGATCCAGTTTCATTCCCAAATAGCTATGGGCTGGTAGTTTGGTACCACTTGGAATTTGCAGGTCATAACGGCCGAGGCTATCATATACCGGAATGGATTTCAAATTTTCAACGTTAGTATCTGTTAATTCGCTGTTGCCAGAACGAGTTTCAAGGGAGAAGTCTGCAATTCGCCACCACAAATTGGTATTCTTGGTGTTACGAACACGGACGTAGCGAGCTGAAATTGGAGTTTCGATTTCTTTGGTTTGCTCACCTGATAAACGATCCAATTCTTGCCATGTATGGCCATCTGTAGAATATTCCAAAAGACCACTGGCTAATTTATCGCTTGAACCTTGAACGAGACGCACCTTAGTCACTGGTTTGACTTCACCCAAGTCGAGCTGAACCCAAGCATCCACTGGAGTGGTATCTGTCCGATCAGCATTGGCAAACATGGCTTCTGTATTGTCACGGCCATCTGTGATCTGAGCAACTGTCGTATTGTACTTGTACATAAGATTTGGACTAATCGTCACTGTAGCGCTCTGTTTGCTACGATGCACTTCGACTGGTCGGTTAACTGCAATTTCACGCACAGCAAACCAAGTATTGTCTCGATCGGAAGTAGCGACCATCCGGACAGCCTTGGCATTGAGATTGAGATTCTCAAATTGAAGGAGAGGCTCATTACCAGTGTAGCGAGGATCTGTCAGTGCTACCCATTGGTCATTTTCATTGAGATACTCAACCTTGGCATCGTTGAAGGTATCACGTGGATTTGCTTGAGTTCCCATTGCAAAGGTCAAGGTATGAATTGGCACAGCCTTGTTGAATTTCAGACCAATGTAATCGCCAGTTTGGATACTATTTGGTGATTTGATCAAGGCATGTGTGCTTAGATCTCCATCTGTCACTTCTGCTAGTCCACCTTCTACACCTGTACGATTAGTGATAAAGGTACTCATTACTTGGTCAGGGTGCAGAGCTTTTTGAACTTCTGATGCCAAGATTTCACGGAGGCCAAGCAAGAATGGACGGATATGTTGAACACCTAACTCTGCTCTTTCATCATGGTCAACATAGTGGAAGGTATAGGTTTGGGATTGTTCATAGAGCTTCAAGCCCTTGTAGTAACTATCCCAAAGTTTTGCAGCATCATTTTTTGAAATGGCTTCTGTTCCATCAAGGAAGGCACCCAGAGCATCCATCTGATCAATTGTATTATCCAACCAATAATGGATTTGAGTTACCATCTTTTTATCACCAGAGGCTTTATACAGTTGTGCTGCGGCTTTTAATTTGGCAAATTCTCCACGCAATTTCTCCCGTTCTGCACGGACATCTTGACCTGCTTGCAACTTGGTCATAAAGGCAGTTAATTTTGGTGCTAACTCTACAGATTCTTCCAATTTCACAACACGACCATCCATATTTTGATTGATCATGTGTTTTCCGAGTTCACGGAAGGCTTTAGAGGTATCACTCTCTGTAAACTGACCAGTTTCAACAAAGTTAAAGGCCATATCGTTTACTTTCTTCGCTTCTTCTTCAGACTTCCATTGTTTCCATGCGTATTGCGCCGCAGAGAAGAGGGCAATCTTAGAAGGCTCAGATTGTTGCATTGGATTCAACATAATGCCTGAAAGGAGACTAGGATCTACATTTGGATGCAGGAATTTCTCACCGCCACCTAAAATCAAGTGTTGTTTCGAGTTGTCTGTACATGGCCAGTTGATCCATAGAGCCACTGGACGATAGGTCTTGCCACCCGCTGTGAGGTTGTTCTTGAGGTTGGATAGAAAAGCTTCTGATACTTCTCCCCAAACCTTACCTCCAGTAAGGGTCATGGTGGTGGAGGCAGGAAGGTTTTCATTGAGTGAATGCAACTCCGCTTCACGGCCATTGCCCCAGTATTGAGCAGGTACGAAGATCATATCCTTACGAAGGCCTGCATACCGCGCTTGCTTTTCAGTCAACCAGTCAGTCATGTCCTTCATCAAGCGGTTGTAGCTATTGTAGCCTCCTACTGGACTTGGCGCATCATCGGCCAAAATACCGAATTCACGAACACCGACATCCATCAGCTGGGTGAACTTGGCCTTAATGGTTTCCAGATCTTTTTGGTAGTCAGCATCATTTCCGAAGCGAATCCGGTTGTTCATAAATGGATGGATGGTCCAGACATAACGTGTCTTGTTTTGGTTTCCGACACGCGCCAATTCACGGATTTCAGCTAGTTTTTCTTCTGGATACAGTTCACGCCATTTCTTGTTGTGGTATGGATCGTCTTTTGGTGCAAAGAAGTATTGGGTCAACTTCAAGTCACCACCATAGCGCATGAGTTCTGCACGATCAGCGTTCGACCATGGATTTCCGTAGTAACCTTCGATAAAGCCACGATTCTTAATGTCAGCATAGTCTTCGACGGTTACATTGCGCAAGACTGGTGCTGCACTTTCATTCAGCATGTGTTTGAGAGTCGTCAAACCATAGAAGACAGCATCTGTATCTTTACCGACGATCGAGATGCTATTTCCTTTTATAGACAAGGCATAGGCATCAATCTTATCAAAGAGTCCTTGAGACAGATTTGGCATTTCTTTTTCGGCTTGGGAATTTTGCCCATGCACACCAAGGTAGATGTTCGTTGCACCTGCCACTGCTGCTGGACTACTTGTGTAAGAGATTTGATGAGTTTGCAAGACACTCTTCAAGCGGTTGCGCGTATAGATATCCAATTGATCCCCCATGACAAGATTGACTTGTTGATGAAGCTTGGTAACGCCTTCACCATAAGTAACTTTTTGTGGGGTTGGAAAGACCTTGTATTCTTTCTTGAGATAGTCTTGACTTTGGGCAGCAGCAGCAATCGCTTCATCACTTGCTGGCTTCTTAGCTACAAAACTATCAGCGAGTTCGGTTGTACCATCACCCATTTCCTCAACTTTAGGCTTTTCTGGAGTTTCAGGTTTTTCTGGGCTAGCAGGCTCTTCTGGTTTGCTACTAGAAAGTGGCTTGAGCAAATGGATTTCAGCAGCACTGCCAAATCCTGCAACACCTGCTAGGACCTTAAATTCTACCTTATCAGTATCAACTGCTTCAAATGAGACTGTTTTTTCTTTGGCATTGGTGTCCCAAGTTCCTGAAGCCACCTTGACCATTTGGCCATCTTTTTGGACATAGATTTCATAGGACGTGACAACCCCATTGCCCCCGCCTGAACGTGGAAGATAGGTCAAGCCATTCACCATTTCAGCTGTTTTCAGCTTCATTGTAACCGTATATGGAGCTTGAGATCCGGTCCATTTCGAATGCCAGAAGGTCGTTGGATCATTGTCAAAGGCTTTTTCAATAGCCCCTTCTGTTTCAGTACCAGGCAATTCTTGACTGCTTGCAGTCACTGTCAAGTGATCATTTGGAATCAAGCGTGGATTGACAAAGGCTTCATCCGTCAACTCTGCACTGTGCAAGATGCCCTTGAAGCCACCAATGGTGTCAAGAGGAAGGACCAAGCTATTGTAAGCTAAGCGAGGTGCAGCTGGATCAGCCAAGCGTTCTACCTGTTCACCATTTACATATACTTCGGTCAATTGAGGTTTGGTAACCACAGCGATCTGGTAACGTTTATTCTTTTCTAGTTTTTTGTTGAATTGAATATGGAATTGCTCAAAGGTATAAGCCAGATAGCCATCCTTGTCTGCGAGGTAGATCTTATTGTCCCCACTGCTTGAGAAGGTTTGCTCACCATCTCCTGTCACTGTCACATCGAATTTCAAGACATGACTAGGACCAACATCGCCAGCTAAACCATTGATCCGACTGTCTTTTTCAAAGGTTAGGCCATCATTACTGGTCGCCACTTTCTTACTGGCATAGTCTTCAATCGTTTCTGGTGTGATGTTAAAGAGGGCATCTGCTTCTACGGTCTTATCGGGATTGGTTTGTGGTGCATAGATACTGGCTGGTAGGACTCGTTCAGCATAGCTTGCACTCGCACGATCGGATCCCCACGTACGCTCTGCAGTAGTTTGCATGCTCTTGAAAAAGCGTTTAAAGAGATCGTAAGACGTGAGACCTGTTTCACGAAGGTCAATATTGTCATTCCAAAGCGCATGACCTCCACCAAGAATGCTTGGATTTGAGGCCTCTAACAATGGGCCATGGCCAGTTCTGAAGTCACTTGGTGTCCAGCTGTTGTATTGGAGTTCATAGTTGGCATAATCTCCATAAGCTCCTTGCTGGTTGTTCCCATTTGGGACACTGTAAGTTGGAATATCTGTGATATTAATCACCTTGGCACCTTGGGCAATCGCTTCTTTCGGTTGTTGCCAACCGATGCTCCAAATGTCCACTTCAACACCATTTAAGTCTATTGGCGTGTGTCCTCTCTTGGCACTGAGAGATCCCCAAATCCGTGGGGTATAGCCTTTAGATTTGATGTATTGGATCAAATCATTGACATACCGACGATAACTTTCTCGATTTCCGTAATATTCATCTGTCCCGATATGAACGGTCGACACCCCGTGAAGTGGTGCATCTTCTCCATCCAGCAACTTGTCATAGACGGATTTGACAAAAGCTAGGGTTTCATCATATTTGCTGTCCAAATCCAACATAGCCACACGTTCTACATTGTGCTTGCCCCTGTAATCACTCAAACTACCCTTATACATGAGGTCTGGCCGAACCTTGACAAAGGACAAAGCATGACCGGGCGTGTCAATTTCGGGTACGAGGTTGATATGCAAGGCTTTGGCCAGTTGAATCAACTGTTGCATCTCTTCTTTGGTATAGTGCTGGTCTGAAGTGAGTTTTTCCCCATTAGCACCTACAATATCTGTCTCAACTCGGAAACCTGTCTTAGCAGTTTTTAAGACATAGCTCAACTCTTCTTCTGGGCTCAGATGTTTACCAGCCAGATGATCTTTTAGGAAAATATAGTTGTCATTCAAGTGCAATTGTAAGTCGTTCATCTTATAGTAGGCCATGTTGAGCATGATATCTACTACTGTATCATAAGGGATAAATTTGCGACCTGTATCCAGCATAAAACCACGGTAGCTGTAGCTTGGGAAGTCACGGATTTCCCCATTTTGTAGGTCTTTTTCCCCCATTTGAAGCAGTGTCCGAGTGGCGTAAAAAGCTCCTGCCTTGTCGGCAGCTTCTACAGTGATCACACCATCCTGAATAGTGATGCCATACCCTTCCTTGCCATAGCCTTTGTCTTCTACTTTTTTAAAGACAATGCGTTTGGAAGTTTCTTGATCGCCTGTTGCCAGTTCAAGTCCACGACTTTCAAGGTCCGCTTGGTAAAATTTTGCTTCCTCAGCAAATCCAGAATCCCCCACTGAGATCACCGTATCTGCTGTAATAGACGTTTTTCCTTCTCTACCAAACCATTGTTGTACTGCTGGTGCTACCGTCGGTTTCACACCTACATCTTCATTTTGATGCAAGCCTTTAACAACGACTTCAAATTCTTTGGTCAGGGTACGTCCTTCGTTTGTTTGTTCCACCATCACTTTGACGTGTTGATCTGTCAATGGTGTATAGATCTTATTTTCAAGATCAATCACTCCCTGCTTGTTACTACCAATCAGGCGAACTTGGCCTGGAAGGGTTGGCAAAACCAAGGAATGACCATTTTCTGCTAGGCTAAGTTCATTTACTTGCCGAATACTGGTTGGCCTGCTTTGGTCAGGAATATTGGAATAGGCACGAATTTCTTGGATCCCTACATTTTTCCATTGCATACTACCAGCTTGGTAATCCGTCACTTCCAGTTTGAGATACTTGGCCAAAATCGGTGTTTTCAAATCTACCTTTTCATCTAAGACAGGATTCCCTGTTTTTTGATGGGCCAGTTGCCAGCGTTTTTCACCATGATCACTGACATCATCAACACCAGCATAGTAGAGATTCCAAGAAGTGATATTTGGATCGTTTTGTCCCCCTCTGAGGCGCCGGTCCCAGTCAATTTCCACATGCTTGATCAAACTTGTCTTAGGAAGGGTAAGCTCGATACTTGGATTTTTTGCATCTCGGTCGGTAGCCCAGCGTGTATCGCTATTGCCATCGACTGCCTTATCCGCTGTGAAGTTGGTTCCAGTTTCGTGATTGCTAGCAGTTGCCCGCGCCCCTTCTAGATGATTTCGGTCTGGACGATCTTCTAGATCTGTGACAATTGGCTGACTTGGGCTCACTACCGGAGGGGTAACAGGTGCTGCTACAGGCGCTACTGGGCTAACTGTTTCAGTTGGTTTCACCACAGGTTTTGGTGTTTCTTGTGGCGTTTCCGCTGTTGGACTGTCGGCCTGGTCTTTAGTTTCAGAAGACGTGGGATTCCCCTGAGTTGCCTCAGAATCAGCTTTTTTTAGTAAGTTAGCGACTTCAGAAGGCAACGTCTCCATCGGTTGAACCTGTGTGATCGTCCCTTCTGTTTCAGGACTGGCTTGAGTTTCTGCTGCCTCTACCACACCAACACCAAAGAAACTAGCCCCAATCATCACAGAGGCTGCACCGATTGCAAATTTGCGAATACTATAATAGCATCGTTTTTCAAATCCCTTTTTACTCATGTTTCCATCACCTTTCATCAGAATAGCAAGGTATCGTAAGCGCTATCATTTTTATATTTCAAAAAGGGAGCGGGACAGAACGAATCGAGATCTGGATTCGCCTCGCTCCCTGTTTCGAATCCTAGATTCTCCTAAGATTCTTTTTTCGTCTTGGCCATAAAGAGGGCCGTTGCTCCTAGACTCAGGCCTGCTAGGAAGAGGGCAGATGAGGCTGCTTCACCTGTTGCTGGAAGCATCGCCTTGTCTTCTCCTTTCATCTCTGTAGCCAGGCTTGGTGAAAGTTCACCTGTCATGGAGGTCGTCATTTCTTTATAGACCACCGCATAAGTTCCTAAATGAGTCGTTGTAAATTCCAGCCAATCACCTTTCAGCGTGAAGTCCACAGTCTCGTTTGTTGTCAGATCGTAAAGGGCTTCAACAGCTCCAGTAAGCGGCAAACGGACTAGAACAGCGCCAGTTGGTTCCACACGGGTATGCGTTGGGTCAAGCAGTTGGATCACATAGGCATCATAGCGTTTGCCTTGCAAGGCTTGATCCAACACTCGTTGAACATGGACGTTAGTAGCTGTTCCTAATTCACTGTCTCGACCAATCACCATCACACCCGTTGCAGGATCATTCAACAAATGCAAGTTTTGTTGAGGGGATGTGAGATTGCTTGAACTAGACTCAGTTTCAGGTAACTTGTAAGCTGGCAAGTCAAGGACAGCTGCTTCAAGGCCATTGGCACCACCTGTGTAGGCCGGAAGATCGTTTTGTGCTGCTTGGACCGCATTCACGCCTCCCTTGAACTCTGGGACTTCGTGGACAGCTGCTTCAACAGCGTTGACTCCTCCTGTGAATGCTGGGATCTCAACGACTGGAGCTGCTTCGTCTCCAACGGTTCCAACTACTTCTGTATAAGCTGGGACTTCGTGGATGGCTGCTTCAGCACCATTGACTCCGCCTGTGAATTCTGGAACTTCTACTACTGGTGCTGCTTCGTCTCCCTTGCTGCTCATAGGAGCTTGCAATTGATTGAGATAAGTTGCAAAATAGTCTACCATTCGACTGGTTAAGAGATGGTGCTCTCTTGCAAATGCCATACTCGCAACGACACTGGCTACTTCTTCTTGCTTACTTTTATCCGTCAAGGTTTGGGCCTTGGCTAGAGCAGCATCATAAGGTGCTGTATCTAAAGGTGTTTCTGCAACTTGAGGACGCATGAAGACCAGTTCTGCTGCTGATTGGTACTGATTGCCACCATCACCATAGGTTCTCGTTCCTGTCAAGACAATTTTCTTTGCTTTAATGGTCTGACCAAAGGTGATTTCTTTCGGCTTGTTCGTATCAGCCCAATTACTAGCTGTGAAAGAATGTTCCTTGCCAGTTTCATCTGTTACCACAAGTGTTAAATCTCTCAAGTTTCCATTTGAACCAGAAGCGCGTGGAATATAACGGAAGCCCGTAATGTCTGTAGCTTCTCTCAAAACCATAGTCGCTGGTTTTCCAACATCTCCACCACTCCAAGAAGTATGCCAGAGACTTGATAAATTGCCATCAAAGGCATTTTCAAGACCCTCACCATCTTGGGCTGGACCTGTTAGGCTTTCAAAATCCTCTGCAACAAGCGATGTCTTCTTCATGACCAAGGCATCCTTCAGAGCCTGAACTTTGGCAATTTCACTCTTAGCTTCTGTAAGACTAATCTCATCATCTGCTTGACTGAGGTTGAAGACTGCTTCTTTCAAAGCATCCATGCTTTCTTTGGTATAGTTCGTCATAGCCACCGTTGGCAGATAATTCTTGAGAGCATTGTCTGTCAGCATCTTGCCTGTCAAAGTAATCTCTTCGATTTGAAGATTATCCATTATAAAGTCATTGTAGCTACGGAAGTTGGCATTGCCCCCAGCATCTCCGTGAGTATTACTTGGATTTCCAGTTGAGTAAATACCGACCCAAGTATCGCCTGTTTCTGCACCAGTGACAAGGAAGGTAGCCCGTTTTGCTTTCTTTGAATCCGTCCAAGAATTGGCTAGTTCATGGAGTTCCAACTCACTAGCTTTAGTACCACGACGACCCGATTGGAATTCACCGTGACCGATGACAAAGGCATAGGTATTATCAGAGCCCGCTTCGTAATCAAAGCTAACCCGGTAAGTCTTACCAGCTTCAAAACGATAGTTTTGAGGAATGGTTTGATAGACCAAGTTGCGTCGGCTGACCAGGCCATTTGTCTTGAGAGACCAGTGACCTTCGATGACGTCATCTATTTTCTTACCATTCCAACCACGTTGGGTATATGGTTCATGTTTTTCAGATAAGTGGGTCCGGTTATCTTCGACCCCTTCGATTCCTCCTATGACAAATGGGAAGATTCCTTGAGCTACATTTTCAAAGTCTTGCTTGAAGACACCTGTCGCCGTATCATGACCATCCCCATACATACTGGATTGATTTTCAAAGGTCCGGATTTCATCGAAGTAAGTCGCTTCGCTACCAGCTTCACGACTCAGTGTCAAGGTCACGTGGGAGACATCCTTACCTGTAGTGAAGAAGACATACATGTTTTGGAAATAGCTGGTATCATTCACAGTTGCATTGTCCCTGCGAGTGTTGTGAGCGTAGGCCTTCACATAGTTGAGGGCGAGTGACTTGTTGGTGTAGTTTGTGACCACTTTTTCACCCGTATTGACTGTGAGACTGGCTTTGGCATCACTCCGGTTGTCCACACCGACATACACGGCATATCTCGTATTTGGTTTCAAGTCGGTCAATGTTTGCGTTAGACTCACGGTTTTCGTATTGCCCTCTATGCGCAGCATTTGATTGGCCCCTTGAGACTTGACAATGGCAGCCTTAGAAGCATCTCCGGTAATCTTCCAGTGATCCAACGATTCACTGTTAAATCCTTGGTCATAGATGTGCATTCCCTCACTCCAAGACATTTCTGGATTGGTTTGTTTGGAGCGGTAGAGGACATAGGGTTGATTGGCCAGTAGATCGAGGGTAATCTTACCATCTTTCACAGCCACTTCTTGTTCTTCAGTTTTACCTTGATCCGTGAGTTTGTAAAGGTAAACTTTGCCATTTACCCAATCACTCGGAAGTGTCCAGGTTGTTGCACCATTTTCCGTATTGAAGTAGTACATCTTTTCCTTATCAGCAGGAAGCTTCTGACCATTTGCATCCCAGTTCCAAGGCGTTAAATAAGCTGAACCATCTTGAATCACACGACCATTGAGGGTGACCGTCCGTTCACGGTAGAGCGGGCTATTGACATCATTTGATTTGCGCGTGATCACGACTTGATGACCATCCGCGTCAACCAAGGAAATTTTCATTTCTGGAGTCCACTTGTAAGTCGCACCATTATCCGTCATCGTCACCGGTGTTCCATTTTCCCATTGGTTAACAGTGAAATGTTGGAAGTATTTGGTCATGACATCGTGAGCAAACAAATTGGTCACATAGCCATTGTAATCACTCCGTCCTTGCCAACCTTCAAAATCTTTCATGCTGTAGCCACCTAGAAGTGGATAATCTGCAGCACCTCCATAACTCCTGTAATCCCCCACCCAAGAGTCTTTTTGATGGTTGCGGATAAAGCGAGTAATCGCACTGTTGATTCCTTTATTGGTATAGCCACCATAAGTCAAATCCGCTGCCCAGTGTTGGAAGGTCGAGTCGTATTCGCCACCATGGCCCCACTCAATCGCAAAGCGCCAGCCTTGCTTGTTAATTTCTTTTGCAAGCACATGGGTTGCCCAGGCACCATTATCACCAGATTGACCATTGCCCCAGACATCCACATAGATAAAGTCTAGACCGTCACCTAATTCTTTCTTCAACTCTTCCCAGCGGGCCAAACGACCATGGGCTAAGTCATAAGCAGCATCAATATTAATCCCTTGGTCTAACCAGTTCCAACCATAGCTATAGCTACCATCAGGATTCTTACGAAGGATATTTTCACTAAAGTACTTCGACTCAGGATAGGTTTCAGAAGCATTCACATGGATACCCAAATGAGCTCCATATTTCTTTGCTTTCTCAATCAAGGCTTTGAAATCCTCAACCCCACCGATCCGCTTTCCAACATCCGCATAATTCAAATGACCCGAATCATGGCCTTCACTACCATACCCTTTCAACAGTACACCTTGTCCGAGACCATCTGTGTTTAGATTGATTTTCTTGATGCCATCAAGTGTCATTAAAAATGGGTTTTGAGCCTGTGAACCAAAGTTCATGGCAATCCGATAAGCTGTAATATCTTTAACTTTTTCCCAACCTTGAGGGTTGTTCATAATACTCCGATAAGCAATCGCTCCATCTTGCCAGTCTACCTTCTGATCCCCGTTGGCATCTTCTGTGATGACAACCCTTGCGCTAGGCAATTCCTTGGTATATTCTGGATAAACAATGCCCTTATAAGCTTTTTCCCATTGCCACTCTGAGCTTTGGATCCCAACATAATTGGCCGTTCCAACCGTCTGCTTAAAGGCTGTTAACCGAGTCCAGTCGCTGGATCCACCACCATAACTATTTTGAGAATTGCTCCAGACACCTGCAGCGAGCTTATCCGTCGAAACAAAGCCATACATGTACCCCTTAGCCAGAGCTTTCATCGGATTTGTAACAGCAATATGATCATCTCCACTGATGTGGGTGTTATTTGACATGGTTGCCCCGTCAAACTTAGCTCCAGCTTGATCGCTCGACACAGAGACCAAGGCATCCCCAAGGAAATTGATGGAAGAAAGGAGTTTTCGTTCATCATCAATTGCTTGACCTGGCGTCACTGAATTGTGGTTCACGATCTTTGTCACATCAAAATGCAACTGATTGTCCACCACTTGCAAACGAACGGTCAGATCCGCGTTGATCAGGTTCTCCTCATCCCGGAGCTTCATATCGTATTCAGCAGTCTCTGCATTAATCTTCTTATACGTTACCTCTGGAGTCACTTCATGATTGTTGATCAAGACTTTCTTGAGTTGTTGGACTTGACCTGGAAGTGTGTGACCATTCAGTGTGTATTCTTTCACCCGTGGAAAGGCTTGGTCGATCACTGCCTTCAGCACACTTGAAGCAATGGTATCATATGCTACATGTTGATCGTCAACCGGATCACCCGTTTCCTTTTTGGCCGGAGCCTGGTCTGATTTCACTCCTTCTTGATTGTCTGTCTTGACGCTAACAATCGTTCTCTCACTTGCGTTATAAGTCCCAGCCTTTAGCAGAATCTTCTTCTCACTCTTTAGCTTGTCATTGACAGCAGAAGGCAAGGTCACCGTATCAAACAATTTCACATCGTTGTTGCTTGCATTGAGCTGGCCGTCTGACTTAAGACTGATGGTCAAATGGTTGCTAGAACCATTGACTGGAGCAGCTACACGGCTTCCTTGGTACCAAAGACCACTCCCGTTCGTCTTGTACTCCCAGAACCATCCACCCTGGTCATAACCGACAAATACGTTGTTTTCCGTATCTTTGAACTTCATAAAGACTCCAAAACGTGCTTTCCCAGTTTCAGATTCTTCTTTGAAGTTCAAATCAACCGTCGCATTGCCATTGGCATCCACTGAGAGGCCTTCTTTTTCAAACAAGGCTGGTTTTTTCGCATTGTCATTTTGTGCTGTAGAGGCAAGCTGATTGTAGCGAACACCATTTTCTTCCTGAATGGTAACGGTTCCCTGTTGCTCTTTCTTTTCGACCGTCTTCCACTCGGGTGTCACTACCTTAGATGGAGTTGGTTGGTTCGTCACAGGCTTCGACTCACTCGGTTTTTCTTCCGTTGGCTTGTCCACTTTTGGTTTGTTATTCTTATCCTCAACCTGTTTATCCATAGTTTCTAGACCCGCTGGTTTACTAGTTTCAATTCCCTTGATAAAATTGTGGATCCATTCAAGCTGGGCTGGTGAAAAGAGAATTCCTCCACTACGAATCCCAACCACACCATTTTGGTGAACACCGATCAATTTTCCATTTTCATCAAAGATACCACCGCCACTCGCACCTGGTTCACTACCTTGATAGCTAATTCCACGAACTCCTTCTCCATAATCATTCAACACTTCAACCGTCGTATTCAAGATTGGAGAGAGTTTCCCAGTAGGATAGCCAAAGACGTGAACCTTATCACCGACCTTTGTCTTTGCCGGTTGGTCTGTGACTTCCACAGGCGCATTGGCTAGAGGCGAACGGAGCTTGACGATTGCCAAGTCATTCTTATAGCCCTTTAGGAAACCTTCACGATCCCAGTGATGAACATCATTTTTGCTAAATGAGACGTCTGGCACCCCTTCATAGGAAATGCGATACACATCCCCATCCCGATCGATATTATCGGCTACCTTACGATTATTTCCATCCGGAACATCCTTGATAAAGTTATGCGAAACAGTCAAAACAAGATTTTTACCAATGACAATTCCACTTCCTGTCCCAGCAGCACTCTTGATTTCAACGGTTGCTCCGTAGTTTAATTCCCCATTCTTGGTTCTTGCAACATCGTCTGACACTAACCCCTTGTCCTCTTTTGCCAAATCCTCTTTGGAGGTTGTTCGGCCATGGTCTTCTACATTCTCTAGCTTTCCACGAACTTCTTCGGGGAGTTTGTCCAAAGCAGGAGTCGGTGTAGCTTCCTTTTCAGCTACGTTTTCCGTTTTTGGAGCTTCCACCGCCTCAGGAGAAGCTTGAGGCTCCTCAGCTTTGGGTATCTCAACTTCTCGTCCATGATCCTCGGCACTTGCCAAAGCAGATGCCAAGTCAGGCGGTAAGTTATCAATAGAACCCGACGTAGGCGTATCCGCAAGTGCTGTTCCTGCTCCAAATAGAGCCACACCAATCATTACAGATGCAACACCCAACGAAAATTTACGAATGCTGTATTTGCATCTTCTTTCAAAAAAACATTTTTTCATTAGCTTTCCCTTTCATTTCAAAAGTAAGCGGTTGCATTTTCTGCCACAGCCATACTCCTTCCTCACACATGGCACCACTTACATGATAAAACATCCAAATACATTAGCACCATTAATATATCAAAATATTGTATATCTTGCAAGAACTAAATGGTATAAAAAAAAAAGAAATCGATCAATCGATAGAAAGTCCCACCCAGTAGAAAAATCCGAGCAAACTTAATCCCTTCACTTGCTATCCCAGATAACAAAAAAGGCCTAGTTGACTCCAACTAAACCTTCCAAAAATGGTTAATGTTATAAAGAACATATTCTCAGTCCAGATTCCTATTGTTATAAACAGGATTCATCCCCCTTTGCTTCAATGCTCTTCCTACCCTCCATGAAAGCTTCTTAATCCTTAATTTGCTTTCCAATTGTATGTGATAGATAAAATAGTAAGTGTCACAAAAACGATCATAAAAATGATGTAGAGAACGAGAAAGAGAAGAGCTAACTTTTTATACAGTTTATCTTTATTGCAAAAACGTTCAACATAGGACTCTTCTGGATTACAAGGATTATACCAGACAGTCATGATAGATCCTTTAGGAAAGGCTTCTTCTAAAACGTTTGTATAGGATACCATTGAGTTTCTAGAAATCACTAAATTTTCACTTAAAAGATCCGGTGTATCAGCTACCGCCTTTCGACTCATCCAAGGGGCAGATTTCACTACGGTCCAACGATATTCCAATTGCCTCTTATATGCTATTCCATCAACAATATATTCTACAATGGGTGGAATCACTTGTTTTGCGTATGCATAGCCAACAACAATACCTTCAACCCGCTCTGTTGATAGGTTTTTCCTTCTTGCAAAACGCTTAGAAATGTAGAAGTAGATGAAAAAAACAGTTAGGAAAAAGATAGACCCGCCCCCTATTACAAAAAGAAGTATAATATATACTGGCATTTTTCTACCTACTTATTCACTTTTAAATCCGACATCTCTAATGTCATCTTTTCTTCTTGTGCCATGGTTTCGACAATTTGTTTTTGCTCGCTGGATATTGGCAAGGTCAAAATTGTGGCAGATTGATCTGGTAATGCCCCACTGTCACTAATTTTATAGCCAATCCGTTGATGTTGATAAATGAATTGCCCATCATATTTCCAATTCAATGAAAACTCAAAATCCTTATCAATTTTAAATCCAGCTTTGTTAATCAATAGAAAAACGGCATATTCCTGTTGATTGGATGAGAAAGTCGCATCAGTATAGTTGATCGATAGGCTTCCTTGATTTCCAAGTTCTGGATGTTTCTTGGTTAATTTCTTCCCTAGTTCAATTAAGTTTGATTCTTTTCCTTCATATTGTGGTCCTACCACAAACTGCAAGCCTTTTTCTTTTTTAACAGTCGAGGACTCTTTTGAAGCCTGCTCCGTTTTACTCTGTGAAGAATCTTTTGATTCCTGTCGAGACTGGGCGCATGCTGTTAATGATAGAAGCGCTACAAACAAAACGATCGTTTTTTTTCATCATTTCTACTCCTTTTTTCTTTTTCATTTCATTCTAGTTACTTTTTTCAATGTCTATCTCTTCTACACTATCAAGCCTTAAATTCCCTGTTTTTGCTCCTAAAAGAACTGGAACTTTACCAAATTCGAAGGTCAATAGAAAAGCTGTAAGAATACCGCCTATCACTAAAAAGATCCCTTCTTGACCATTATTATTAAATAAATACATGGTTAAACAGGCCAGTAAGACAACATTTAATAGATGGGCATCAAAAATGTGCTTTCTTTCTGGTATCGGTTTGAAAGTCACCCTGTATCTCTTCCTCGCTGTAGGAAATAGATTCTTAACTTTTTTACGAGCCTTTACTATAGAAAATCGAAAGAGCACAAAAGATATAAGCATGGCAACCACAAATAAGACTATCTTTAGAAAAATTTGCTGACTAATAGCATACTCACTGAATAGTTTTTTTAAGAGACTATAAACCACTCCAACAAATGGCTGGACTATAATAGCTGCTGTCCCCCCATTTATTTTATTGATGGGTGTGCCTGGAATTTCAATTTTTTTATCTACTTCCATCATCTCAACAGTGATAACTTCCGTTGGCAACCCCCAATAATAGAGCTTAGGCTTCATTGTACTAGCATCCAAAATAAAATGTTTACCATCGTACTCTACCAGTTGGTGACAGAAAATACTTGTTTCTTTATATTCTAACATCCTATTTACTTCCTACATACTTTCAGGATAGCATCCTAGACGTTATCCAATCCAGCGTTCTTCTCCTAATCTTCCAGAAGAAGCTCTACTCAACCAATTCACCACCTTTTCCATTGTAGTATTGTTCAAACTCATCATAGGAATGAATCTCATGTTCTTGACCATCTATTGAATATCGAGCTTCAATTTTTACACCAGGTAAGGTGTCCTGTCCTCTTGGTGCAAACCAATGAAGAAGTGTATCAAACCATTCCTTACTACTTAATAACTGTAATCTAGGATAAATCTCATACTCGCCACTCAACATTTTCTCTTTGAATTCCGGATAAATTGCAAATAAATTGATATCTGTCTTTATATTCTTAGCCTGTTTCTGAAATTTAAATCCTGCTTGAAGGTCAAAACCGGTATTCTTATCGATTAATTCCATTAAATTTGTATAGTCTATAATTTTTTCCTTAACTGCACTGCCCTCTGGGATGGCATACTTGCTATAGTATTTCTGTTCATCCAACTTGTAATAAATATTTTTCCCATCTCCAATATTACGTTCCATTGCACTACGAGAATCATAATAGATGAGATCTACAACACTTACTCCACTATTAACATTTATTTGATAATCATAAATAAAGGCTTTTAGTGCTGTCTTTCGAATCTCGTCTAAAACATTTACGGTTGTTTCTTTAAATTGATTGTCAATATCGTAATATCGGAATCCGACATACTCCCATTTTATTCTTTTATCGCTTTTTACATAGTCAAAACCAACCAGATACTTCCCATCAGCCAAAGTCAGATCCTTACTCAAAACAAATTGATTTTTCTCACCAAATAACTGAACATCCTTGGGGTCCCCTTTATGGATGACTTTGGTTGAGCTAGGTCTTTTTTCAACAGAATTTTTCTTAGTCTCTGAAGGTTTAAAATAGAATACCAAACCGACTATGACACCCAATATAAAAACCAGTTTCAAACTTAAAATTTTTTTCAATACATCCACCTACTTTTCAAAATCCTCATGACCATCAAATCTTTCTTACTTACCATTTTCCACTTCTTGAGATATGATCTCTATCATATCAGGCCATTTCGATAATTGGTAATCAAATTTAAACATAAATATCACTAAAAAACTAATGAGCAAAAAGAGGACTGCAATGGTTTCATTGCCAATCACAAATAACAGAATCGTAGCTACAGTTAGAAGTCTAAAAAGATTGACCAGAAATGTAAAGTACACCTTCCGTCTCTTTAATGTCTTGATGAACTTCTTGCACTGATCCTCATCCAACTTGGAGGTCTGTAATTTCAGGCTTGCATGGTAATATCGAATGATCCACGCAGCTAAGAAGTAGGAGATAACACCTAAAATTGGAATCGTTCCAAATCGTACCAACTGATTGTCAAATAGTCCAGCTTCCGCTAATCCATCCGAAATTTTGTGGATAATAAATAATGTGACTGGAAGCAGTACATAAGACCAGTAGTTAGGAGAAGACGTTTCTTCTAGTAAAACTTTTTCCTCCCAATCAAAATGATAATTCTTGTTCTTCCATATCCCTAAATTAATCATTGTTGGCGTAATAATCTTTTTTCATTCTCCTTATATGTTTTCTAAAAATTCTCTCAGTATTAATCTGAAATAAATTTACCGTTATAATACTTTTGAATCTCATCGAACTGAGAGATTTTCGTATCTTTATTTTCAATACTCAGTTCTTTAGGCAGATAGGCATGATCGTACACAGAGGAACCTAATTTAAGAAATTCTGTTTCTAGATCTATCAGTTCCTTCCCATTCGTAATGGCACCATTCTCAGAATTAATCACTTTATACGCAAAACCTTCTGGTTTTAAAAAGAGTTTAAAAGCAGTCGGATAGGATGCTTTTAAATTAATATTCCCTTTGTAAGATTTCTCCTTCCAAAAACCATTATCAAACGGAAGAACTCCAGCAGTGTAGCCTTTAAGGGTAGAAATGGAGAGATACACTCTATTTTTCTCATTTACGTCTTCTTCTGTTATTTCTTTATCAATTTTGAGAGTTTTAAGATTAAGCAAGAAATAACGTGGCTGAGTTCGCTTCCTAATTTCAATGATAGCGTAGTCATTCCCATTCATTTTTCGAAGAGTCGGGAAAGGACTATAGAGCTCAAAATCATCATTTTTTACATACTCCACCATCATCTTCCAAAGATCGACTTCCTTTCGTTTCGCCTTACTCCCTGTTAAATCATAGATTTCTAAATGAGCATATTCATCTGACTTCATTTTTTTCGATGGAATAATATCTCTTACTCTGTTTCTTTGCCTAACCAAATAATTAGAGTTCACCTCAACCCAATCTGATGAATCGGGAGACTTCAAAGATTTCTTCCGTTCTTTTTCATCAAACTTCCATTCGACCACAAGCCCATTTTTATTATGGATAAATTGGAAATCTTTAATGTCAGATTTTGCATTATAGATTGAAAATTCGTAGGACTCTGTACTCTTATCGCTTTTTTCATTTTTCTTTTGCGATTCACATCCTGCAGCCAGTAGCAAACAGACCGCAAAGACAAGCATCATGCCAATTCTATATTTAGATCTCTTTTCTTTTTTCATCTTTCTTCCCTCTCTTCCACCAATCTTTTATTCCCTCTATCATACCGAATTTTCTTGCCAATCGCAAATCCCTTACTAGTTGGTGAGATTCCAGCAAAAAAGCCATTGGAATCGCACATCCAGTTGGCTCCTTTTTCTTATTCAATTCCTTCAAAGGCCAGGCTTGGTTTGGCATTGAGGTCCCAGCCTGCGAAGTTTTCTTTGTTCCATTCACTGACACTGGCATAGGCAATCATCCCTGCATTGTCCCCGCAGAGGCGCAGAGGCGGAATGATGACCTTAACATCCGTGATCTCAGAGGCCAAGCGTTCACGGAGACCTTGGTTGGCTGCGACCCCACCCGCAACGACTAGAGTCTTGACTGGATAGTTCTCCAGAGCCTTCTTAGTCTTGACCATGAGAATGTCTAAGACGGCTGCTTGGAAACTCGCTGACAGGTCTGCATTGGAGAGACTTTCCCCTTTTTGTTGCGCATTATGGTGCAGATTGATAAAGGCCGACTTAAGCCCTGAAAAAGAAAATTCCAGATTGTCTTCCTTGATCATGGCCCGTGGGAAATCGTAGATATCAGCCCCTTGGTGGGCTAACTGATCAATCTCACGTCCTGCTGGATAGGTCAAGCCCATCACGCGCCCGACCTTGTCATAAGCTTCTCCTACGGCGTCATCACGGGTCTCTCCGACGATCTTATAATCCCCCGCTTCACTGACGTAGACCAGCTCTGTATGTCCTCCACTCACTAGCAAGGCTAAGAGCGGAAATTCTAAGGGCTCGACGCTTTGAGCGGCCATCAAGTGTCCTGCCATATGATTGACTGGAATCAAAGGGACATCATGCGCCCAGGCAAAGGCCTTGGCTGCAGCTAGTCCAACCAAAAGAGCTCCTACCAGGCCTGGGCCGTAAGTAACAGCTACAGCGGTGATCTCGTCTTCTGTGATCCCTGCTTCTTCTAGGGCTTCTTCGATACAAGCCGTGATGACTTCCACATGGTGACGGGAGGCCACCTCCGGCACCACCCCACCAAAACGCTTGTGACTTTCAATTTGGCTGGCAATGACATTTGACAAGAGTTGGTCGTCATTTTTCAAGACAGCCACGCTGGTCTCATCACACGATGTCTCAAAAGCCAAAATATATCTATCTTTCATTTGAGTTCCTCTTCATGATCACGGCATCCTCTATGGGATCGTGATAGTAGTTTTTCCTCCGTGCAATTTCTTCAAAATGCATTTTTTTGTATAGGCCTTGGGCCGGTTGATTGGACATGCGCACTTCTAAGAAAATCTCTTTTTGATCCGGTAACTGCGCGAGTAACTGCTGAGCTAGGCCTTGCCCCTGAAAGGCGCGCTTAACCGCAATCTGCAAGACCTCGGCTTCATAGAGTGTCTCTTGAAGAGCGACAAACCCAAGGACTTGTCCCTCATCCATAGCTAGGAAATAGGAGGTCGATTCCTGCTCTATATCGGCTTCAATCTGCTCTAGCTTCCAGGGACTGTGGCCATAGACATCTTCCATCACAGCGAGAATGGCGACTGCATCCTGGACGCTCCCTTTCTTGATTGTTCCTTTCATCATAGACGCTTAATGTAAGAGGTCGTCGTTTCCGTGTGGTCTTTGAGCCAATTTTCCTCTGCTTCGACCCGTTTGAGATAATTGGGAACAAAATCATGGAGGCTAGCAGGTGCTTGTTTGAGGCCGAGACGTCCGATTTTCACAGCATCTGGCAGGGTTTCAGAGAAAGTAGCCTTTGGCAGGCGAGTTTTAATCTGCTCCTCAAATGCTGTGACCTCTCCGACAAAGGTAACCTTGTCACTCGTCGCTGCACGCTCTAATACCTCTTCAAACGGAAAATGCCCTTCTGGTGCGATCAGTTGATCTCCTTGGTAAAAGCCTGCATAGACATTGTTCCGACGAGCATCCATAATGGGTACTACCAAGCCTTCCAGATCTTCCGGCACGAGGGCTAAAAGACTTGAGACCCCAACCAAGTCAATCTTTAAGGTGTGAGCCAGCGTCTTTGCGGTCGCAACTGCAATCCGCAGACCTGTATAGCTCCCAGGACCCTCTGCCACCACGATGCGGTCCAACTCCTTGGGTGTCAAGTCAATTTGTTGCATCAAAAAATCGATGGTCGGCATCAAGGTCATACTATGGTTTTTCTTAATGGTGAGTGTTGTTTCTGCAAGTAGAGTCTCATCTTCTAAAATCGCTACAGAAAGAGCCTTACTCGAGGTATCAAATGCTAATAATTTCATTTCCTACTCCTCTTGAACTGCATTATATTATACTACAAATTCCCTTCAAATCCCAGTGAAACTGTTCCCGAAAGGAAGGATCGCATCACAGAAAAACCCATCGAAATACCAAGCTATTATAGGGACGCCCCTTCCTCGTCTTAACGGGTGGATCTTTTACTTACAGGCGAATTTATGATATAATGATAATTAATTGTATCGAATCAGGTCTACTAGTTGCGAGTAGGAAACTCTAGTGATTGCACTCCTTAGCAACCAACAAAATGGACCGAAATAATGAAAGGAAAATTACTTCATGATTTACAAAGTTTTTTATCAGGAAACAAAAGACCGAAACCCTCGTCGTGAAACGACACATGCACTGTATCTTGACATCGACGCACCAAATGAACGCGAAGGTCGCATCCAAGCCCGTCAATTGGTCGAAAAAAATACCGACTTCAATATCGAATTTATCACACCACTTTCTGAGCAACACCTTGCTTATGAGAAAGAGTCAGGTGCCTTTGAATTGACGGAGTACTAATCCATGGCTTATACCTTAAAACCTGAAGAAGTCGGTGTATTTGCCATTGGTGGACTTGGAGAAATCGGGAAAAATACCTACGGGATCGAATACCAAGATGAAATTATCATTGTCGATGCCGGGATCAAATTCCCAGAAGATGACCTCCTTGGGATCGACTATGTCATTCCGGATTACTCTTATATCGTAGACAATATCGATCGCGTCAAAGCGGTCCTCATTACCCACGGACACGAAGACCACATTGGGGGGATTCCTTTCCTTTTGAAGCAAGCCAATGTTCCGATCTATGCTGGACCTTTGGCCCTTGCCTTGATCCGTGGAAAATTAGAAGAGCACGGCCTTCTTCGCAATGCCAAACTCTACGAAATCAACCAAAACACTGAACTTCAATTTAAAAACCTGAAAGCAACCTTCTTCCGTACGACTCACTCGATTCCAGAACCTTTGGGGATTGTGATTCACACCCCTCAAGGTAAGATTGTCTGTACTGGAGACTTCAAATTTGACTTTACCCCTGTTGGGGAACCAGCTGACCTCCATCGTATGGCAGCTCTTGGGGAAGAAGGCGTTCTCTGTCTGCTCTCAGACTCAACCAACGCGGAAATTCCAACCTTTACCAACTCTGAAAAAGTGGTTGGCCAATCCATCATGAAGATCATCGAAGGTATCCATGGGCGCATCATCTTTGCTTCCTTTGCCTCGAATATCTTCCGTCTCCAACAGGCAGCTGAGGCCGCTGTCAAGACAGGTCGCAAGATCGTCGTCTTTGGGCGCTCCATGGAAAAAGCCATCGTCAACGGAATCGAGCTTGGCTACATCAAGGTCCCTCCTGGAACCATTATCGAGCCAAATGAGATCAAAGACTATGCGGCCAATGAAATCCTGATCATGTGTACAGGAAGCCAAGGAGAGCCAATGGCAGCCCTCTCTCGGATTGCTAATGGAACCCACCGCCAAGTGCAACTCCAACCAGGAGATACTGTGATTTTCTCTTCTAGTCCAATTCCTGGAAATACAACCAGTGTCAATAAATTGATCAATACGATTGCCGAAGCAGGTGTCGATGTCATTCACGGGAAGATCAACAACATCCATACCTCTGGACACGGGGGGCAACAAGAACAAAAACTCATGCTCCGCTTGATCAAACCAAAATACTTCATGCCTGTCCATGGTGAATACCGGATGCAAAAAATCCATGCAGGACTTGCCCAAGATACGGGTGTTGAAAAAGACAATATCTTTATCATGAGCAATGGTGATGTCCTCGCTCTTACAGCCAACTCTGCCCGGATCGCAGGAAGCTTTAACGCCCAAGACATCTATGTTGATGGAAATCGTATCGGTGAAATCGGTGCTGCAGTCCTTCGTGACCGCAAAGACCTTTCAGAAGATGGGGTTGTCCTGGCTGTCGCAACGGTCGACTTTAAGTCCAAGATGATCCTAGCAGGCCCAGATATCTTGAGCCGTGGGTTCATCTACATGCGTGAATCAGGAGACCTGATCCGTGAAAGCCAGCGCCTACTCTTTAACGCGATCCGCATCGCATTAAAGAATAAAGATGCCAATATCCAAACCGTTAATGGTGCGATTGTCAACGCTCTTCGTCCATTCCTTTACGAAAGCACAGAGCGTGAACCCATCATTATCCCAATGATTCTCACACCTGATGACGAACATTAAAAAAACAACCAGTTGAGACCCTGAGCTCAACTGGTTTTATTGTGACGTTTTGAAGAACGAAAAGAGAGTGGGACAGAAATCGGTCATTCGTTAGAATTCGATTTCGTCGTCCCACCTCCGCACAGC
>OATP01000318.1_pt1 | contig 31332 bp, 30 predicted proteins | sample 1495041 | NCBI WGS metagenome assembly OATP01 (sample SAMEA2579972, study PRJEB22360) | human gut metagenome | biome: human gut; feature: human-associated habitat; material: faeces | place: Denmark | collected 2008/2010 | reverse complement strand
GGTCCTTACACGCAGACTTCTGCGCCGGGGAGCGCGTTATAGAAAGTGAGCGTGAGCCAGCCCGGTTAGAAACCGGAGCATAAGCGGCCTTGGGCGTGATGACCCGGGTTTGGTCATTGCGCCCAAGGTCCTTATGTGCAGGTTTCTGGGCTGGCGAACGCGTTATGGGCATAAACCAGAGCATAAGTGGCCTCAGGTGTGACGACCCCGGGCTTGGCCATTGCGCTCAAGACCCTCACACCCCGACTTCTGCGTCCAGAAGCACCTCATGGTATATACCGGGCTTGGAATTAGGACTATAAAAAAACAACCCATTCAAAAAAGGCGTCCTATTTTTCCGTTAAGTTTGGAAAATAGGACACCTTCTTTTGCGCCAATGTGCCAATCCAGCCACATTGGCGTATCAAGGTGATTATCGTGGAGCTAACGCCGCAACGACTGATCACCTTCCAATCACTGACTAGTGACTGGTTTTAACGTTGATCCGGTTGATTGCCCGTCGTAGTGCGACTTGCGCCCGCCGTAGATCATCTTGGTTATTTTCATCCTTGGCCTGAGCGATCCGCTTCTTGGCCCGGTCACGTGCAGCTTGCGCACGACTAAGGTCAATATCGCGTTCACGCTCGGCTGAATCAGCGACAATAGAAGCAACATTATCTGAAACTTCCATAAAGCCGCCATTCACCGCAATTGAGTCGTTATGATCACTTGAATCAACCCGCTGAACGTCAACTTCCCCTATTTCAAGAGGCGTGACAATCGGCTCATGATTCGCCATGATCCCCAATTCACCGGCGACCGAATGAACGACTAACATCTTTGCATGATGGTCATATACCAAACCATCAGGCGTCACGATGTTAACCCGCAGAACATTGCTCGTTTCTGCCAAAACGCGTCGCCTCCTTAGTTAGCTGCAGCTTGTGCAGCTGGCTTTTCGTCAGCATCCGTGTCCTGATCATCAGGAGCAAAGCCCATCTTTTTAGCCTTTTCAACGACTTCTTCAATCCGTCCAACTGAACGGAATGCATCTTCTGGATAGTCATCGTACTTGCCTTCCAGAATTTGTTTAAAGCCTTTGACCGTTTCTTCAACCGGTACATAAGAACCCGGCTGACCAGTGAACCGTTCCGCAACGTTAAAGTTCTGTGACAGGAAGAATTGAACCCGACGAGCACGGGCAACGATAACCTTTTCCTCGTCTGATAATTCATCCATCCCTAAGATAGAGATAATATCCTGTAACTCACGGTAACGTTGGAGAACCTGTTGGACTTCTGTTGCGACTTTATAGTGTTCTTCACCGACAATTTCCGGGGTCAAAGCACTTGAAGATGACTCCAGCGGATCCACAGCCGGATAAATCCCTTGTTCAGTCAAACGCCGCTCCAAGTTAGTCGTGGCATCCAAATGGGCAAATGTTGTCGCTGGCGCCGGATCGGTATAGTCATCAGCAGGAACATAAATCGCCTGAATCGATGTAACCGATCCTTTTTTAGTCGACGTAATCCGTTCCTGCAACTGACCCATTTCAGTAGCCAACGTTGGCTGATAACCAACAGCTGAAGGAATCCGACCAAGCAAGGCCGAAACTTCAGAACCAGCCTGGGTGAACCGGAAAATGTTGTCGATGAACAGCAGGACGTCTTGACCTTCGACATCACGGAAGTACTCCGCAATCGTCAGTCCAGTCAAGGCAACCCGCATCCGGGCACCAGGCGGCTCATTCATCTGACCAAAGACCATCGCTGTATTCTCCAGAACGCCGCTTTCCTTCATTTCGAAGTAAAGGTCGTTCCCTTCACGGGTTCGTTCGCCGACCCCGGTGAAGACGGAGATGCCGCCATGCTCTTCAGCAATGTTATGAATCAGTTCCTGAATCAAAACGGTTTTACCAACACCAGCACCACCGAAAAGTCCAACCTTCCCGCCTCGCAGGTAAGGTTCGAGCAAATCGATGACTTTGATGCCAGTTTCCAGAATCTCAGAACTGGTATTCAAATCTTCAAATTTTGGTGCATCACGGTGGATGCTGTCACGCCGATGATCAGGTCCAAAAGCCTCACCGTCATCGATCGGGTCACCCAATACATTGAACACGCGACCCAGTGTGTCTTTACCGACAGGCACTGAAATCGGACCGCCAGTATCTTCAACCGCCATGCCGCGTTGCAAACCATCAGTCGAATCCATCGCGATAGTCCGCATCACACCATCACCCAGTTCCAGCGCAACTTCCAGCACAAGCTGAGAGCCGTCCTTACGGGTAATCGTCAAGGCGTTGTTAATTTCTGGCAAATTGTCATTGATTGGGAAGGCTACGTCGACAACAGGACCGATCACTTGCGCGATTTTACCAGTTGAATTTGGCATATTCGTCCTCCTGTTGTAAAAGTGAGCGTGAACCAGCGCGCTTAGAAGTCGGAGTGTAAGTGGCCTTAGACGTGATGGCCCGGTCTTGGCCATTGCGGCTAAGGTCCTTACACGCAGACTTCTGCGCCAGTGAACGCGTTATGGGCATAAGCTGGCACATTAGAGTCCTGAATGTAAGTGTCTCTAGACTTGATGGCTCGACTCCAGCCATTACAACCAAACTCCTTACAAACAGCCCCCTGCGCCAACAAACGCAATATTTATTCCAATGCTGCCGCACCACCGACAATTTCGGTAATCTCGGTCGTAATCGCAGCCTGTCGTGCTCGGTTATACTGAGTCGACAGATGTGAAATCAGATCATTGGCATTATCAGTAGCACTACGCATAGCAGTTGTCGAAGCCGCGTGCTCCGCTGTTTTCGCATCCATGATCGCACCAAAGATCAAGCTTTCCGCATATTGCGGTAACACCGCATCTAAGACGGCATCAAGATCAGGTTCGACAAGATACTCAACATTGGTATCTTCAACTTCACTGACATCTAAATCACTGATTGGCAACATTTTCTCTGCCCGAAAAGCAGAGGTTAATGTGTTGACATGGTGGTTATAACAAACGTATAGCTCGTCAAAGACACCGTTGTCATACATGGTCACAGCAGTTTTCACAATCTCCCGTACCTCATTAAAAGTCGGGATATCGGAAACGCCACGATATTCATAAGCCAGATTCATACCGCGGGCTTTAAAAAAGTCAGCGCCGACACCACCGATTGCCATCATGACGTAATCGTCAGGGCTTTCGTGGTCATCTTTAATCATCTGCATCATGGCTTTTAATACCGTGCTGTTATAACTGCCGACTAATCCGCGATCACTTGTGATCACAAGATAGCCCGTCTTTTTGACAGGTCGCTTCTGAAGCAAGCTGGCAACGGAAATGACCTGATTCTTATCTGTCTCAGTGTCATCATTCGCAGCAGTAGCTAGTTCAAGAAGTTGACCCGCAGCTAAATGAGTCACAATCTGGCGCACTTTGTCAGAGTAAATTTGATACTTCTTGGCACGCTTTTCGATCTGGCTCAATTTGGCGCCGGAAACCATCTGCATGGCTTGCGTGATCTGACCGGTTTTCTTGGTCGAAGCGATCTTGCGCTTGATATCCATTAATGACTCAGCCATGCGGCACCTCCTTAACCTTTAGCTGCAGCAAGTTGTTTGCTTGTTTGGAAGCCGCCAGCAAACGCCTTAATCTGCGCATCAAGCTTATCGGTATCCGGTAAATTACCGGTATCGCGAATTTGCTTCAGCAGATCAGCTGCATTGCTATCAAAGAAATCAAACATTTCGTCTTGGAAACGGCCAATATCTTCAATTGGAATTGGATCAAGGAAGCCATGGGTCAAGGCATAAAGAATCAACACTTGCTTTTCGACTGGCAATGGCTTGTGTACCGGCTGCTTCAACACTTCAACTGTTCGACGGCCACGATTCAGTTTTGCCTGTGTAGCTGCATCCAAGTCAGAGCCAAACTGCGTAAAGGCTTCAAGTTCACGGAAGGATGCCAGATCCAACCGCAATGTCCCAGCAACCTTCTTCATCGCTTTGACTTGAGCATCACCGCCGACACGAGAAACAGACGCACCAGCATCAATCGCTGGACGTGTGCCCGCATAGAACAAATCACTTTGCAGGAAAATCTGACCATCCGTAATTGAAATAACGTTGGTCGGAATATAAGCAGAAATATCGCCTGCCTGGGTTTCAATCACAGGCAAAGCCGTCATGGAACCACCGCCAAGCTTATCGCTTAGTTTTGCGGCCCGTTCTAGTAAACGACTGTGCGTATAGAAAATATCCCCAGGATAGGCTTCACGACCAGGCGGACGACGAAGCAGCAAGGACAGCTCACGATATGAAGTTGCCTGCTTGCTTAGGTCATCATACACGATCAAAACGTGTTTGCCATTGTACATGAATTCCTCACCCATCGCCGCACCGGCATAAGGCGCAATGTATAGCATTGGTGCGGGTTCGGATGGGCCAGCGGTTAGCACAATGGTATAATCCATCGCGCCATATTTCTTCAACGTTTCAACTTGGGCACGAACCGTGCTGTCCTTTTGCCCAATCGCAACGTAAACACAGATCATATTTTGATCTTTTTGATTCAAAATCGTATCAATCGCAATTGATGTTTTTCCGGTCTTCCGATCACCGATAATCAACTCACGCTGACCACGGCCGATCGGAACCAAGGCATCAATCGCTTTTAGTCCGGTTTGCAAAGGTTCTGACACGGATTGACGTTGCATAACCCCCGGTGCCTTAAATTCGATTGGGCGGGTTTTATCCGTCTTAATCGTACCTAAGCCATCAACTGGCTGACCCAAGGAGTTAACAACCCGACCAATCATGGCTTCCCCAACAGGAACTTCCATAATACGACCGGTTCGTTTAACCTGGTCACCTTCGCGAATCTCATCGAAGTCACCTAAGATAATGATCCCGACATCATTCGTTTCAAGGTTTAACGCCATCCCGTATGAGCCATTACTAAATTGGAGCAATTCGTTGGCCATGGCATTTTCCAACCCCGTGGCGCGGGCAATCCCGTCACCAATGTAGGTTACAGTGCCAACTTCTTCAGCCGCCAAATCATCTTGATATCCTTCAAGTTGTTTTTTGATCAGAGAACTGATTTCCTCAGTCTTGATGCTCATCCGGTTCACCTCTTTACTTATCTCTAATCTGCCAGCAGTGCCGCTTTCATCTTCTCAAAGCGGTGCTTGACCGTACCATCAATAACCGAACCGCGAGCTTGAATGCGAACACCGCCGATCACACTTGGATCAACGATTTGCTTAAGCTGGGTCGATTTCATGCCAAAACGCGCAGCAATAGAACTGCGTAAAGCATCGGCTTGGTCGGCTGACAAAGCAACTGCAGTCGTCACAGTTGCTGCAATAATGCCGGCTTCATCATCATAGGCGCGATTAAACGTCGTGATAATTGCCGGTAATGCACCGAATCGGCCATACTGTTGGGTCAACTTTAACAAGTTAGCAACAAGTGGGCTTGCATCCTTGGTCAAAGTTGTCAACAAGTTGGCTTTGTCTGCGGCTGAAATTCGGGCATTGTCAAAAATTGTCAGGATTGTTGGATTTTCTTTGAATACAGACGCTAACGCCTGTAACTCTTCATGAACCGTCTCCACTTGATTTTGGTCATGCGCCGCTTCTAACAACGCTTTAGCATAACGCGGTGCAACCATTTGATTAGTGACTGCCATTTGCATCACCTAACCGTTTGATATAGTCGTCGATCAAGTCTTTTTGATCGTCTGCATTAAGCTCCTTGCCAATCAGCTTCTGGGCAATGGCTAAACTTAAATCTGCCACATCATTTTTGGCACTGGCCAGTGCGTCTTTGCGCGCTTGGTCAATGTCCGCTTGCGCATTTTTCTTTAACGTAGCGACTTCGGTGTTAGCAGCGTCAACCAATGATTGGCGTTGCTTTTCACCATTTTCTTTAGCTTGATTGACAATCTTAACAGCATCGGCTTGGGAGTGTTGCAGCGCTTCTCGACGCTTAGCCGCTAATGCCTCGGCATCTTTGCGGGACTTTTCAGCATAATCCAAGTCGCCGGAAATTTTTTGTTGGCGCTCCGCCATCATCTTTGAGACGGGCTTCCAAGCAACTTTCCCGACCGCGATCATCAGGACCAAAAATGTGACGAGTGTGAAGAGTGTGTCACCTAAACTCATCTTTTGCCACTCCCTTCTTTATTGATGACTCAAAATTAACGAAGCATCAACATGAAGGCAATAACAACAGAAATAATCGGAACAGCTTCGATCAAGCCAACACCGATGAACATCGTACCACGCAAGGTCCCGGCCATTTCTGGCTGACGCGCCATACCTTCAAGTGTCTTGCTGATAACCATCCCATTACCGATTGAAGCACCGAGAGCAGCGATGCCAGCGGCGATTGATGCAGCGATGAATTGCATATGAAATTTCCTCCTAAATTAATTACTCGGACACAACTTTGTGTGACGTATAAACCATACCAAGCGTGACGAAAACGTACGCTTGAATACTACCAATGAAGACTGAGAAGCCTTGCCAAACGATCTCAAGCAAGAACCCTGAAACAAAACTAAACGCTCCGCCCGAAAAAGCAAGCTGCCTAATGAGTAAAACTAAAACTTCACCGGCGAAAATATTCCCATACAACCGTAAGGAAAGTGTAATAAAGTTCGTAAACTCTTCCAATAGGTTGATTGGAAGCAGGATTCCGATCGGTGACACATATCCCTTGAGATATCCCTTGAAACCCTTAAAAACAATCCCAAAATAATGTGAAATAACCAATACTGTCATGGCCAATGTCATGGTAATGACAGGCGATGCTGTTGGCGAACGAAACCAGGTGTCTTTGCCAATATCAAGCTCAAGGAACAACCCAATCTGATTACTAATGAAAATGAACAAGAACAGCGTAAATGCAAACAGGTTAAAAGTGTACCGTTGTGAACCGGGAATTGCACCCTTCACAATGCCGTTCGTAAAATTCATAATCCATTCCAAGATGTTTTGCTTTGCGCCAGGCCGCATCTGCAAATTGCGTGACAACCAAAACACCAGTAAGAATACCAAGATCGCCGAAACCAATACGCCAATGTCATTGGTCAGGTTGAAATTTAAGCCGAAAAGCTTGATCGAGGGATATTGTTCGTTCACAGAATTCACCTCCTTACTGAAGCGGCGTCATATCGTATGTATCATCAAACCGATGATGCAAGATTACGGAGACTTCGATAATCGTTGATACTAGGGTATACCCTTGAAACACAATCATTACTCTAACACCATTTCGATGAAAAGACAAAGCCAGAAAAGCAGAAACTTTTGCCGCCATAGAGGCTTTTTCACTCATGTTTTCACATCAGACAACAGATTCTCCCTGCCTTGACGCACCATAAAAATTATTTTAACTAAAAATGAAAAAGGCATGTGCACGGCCACATGCCAAATCATGTTATTTTGTCCCAAAAAGTCTGTCACCGGCGTCACCGAGACCAGGCACAATATAACCGTTCTTATTTAAATGATCATCAAGTGCAGCGGCATAAATATCAACATCCGGGTTAGCCGCCTGAACTGCTTTAACGCCTTCTGGTGCCGCCACCAGCACTACCAACCGCATAGAAGTAGCGCCACGCTTTTTGAGCGCTTCAATGGCCATGTTAGCCGAGCCCCCGGTTGCCAGCATCGGATCAACAATGATCAGATCACGCTGGTCAATATCCGGCGGCATCTTAACAAAATACTCGTGCGGCTTTAGCGTCTTTTCGTCACGATACATACCGATATGGCCGACTTTTGCAGCAGGAATTAGCCGCAAGACGCCATCAACCATCCCTAGCCCGGCCCGAAGAATCGGAATCACAGCAAGCTTCTTGCCAGCAAGCTGTTTTTGAACCGTTTTGCCCATCGGCGTTTCGATTTCGATACTTTCAAGCGGTAGATCCCGCGTAATTTCATACACCATTAATTCCGCGATTTCATTAGCGATTTCGCGAAATTCCTTGGTGCCAGCATGCTTATCGCGAATTAACGTAAGCTTGTGCTGAATCAACGGGTGATTTAAAACTGTAAATTTACCCATGAAGCGCCTCCTGTGAGAACCATTTGTTTGCAAACCCTATCTATGATAAGGGATGACGGGCAGTCAGTGCAAGAACTTCTTGCCGAATTTGATCCAAAACTGGCTGTTCGTCACGATGCGCAATGGCCATGCTGATGAGTTCTGCCACGCGTTTGCTTTCTTCTGGCGTAAATCCACGCGTGGTAATCGCAGCTGTCCCGACCCGAATGCCGCTGGTTTTAAACGGACCATTTTGCTCGCCGGGAATTTGATTCTTGTTCGTGGTGATATCGACTTCATCCAGCAAGTCCTGAACCTGGCGCCCATTGACCCCGTAACCGGTGACATCGACTAAGACCATGTGATTGTCAGACCCGCCGGAAATCAAGCGTAAGTGTTCATCTTCCTTGAAACCTGCCACCATCGCATGCATGTTGTCAATAATCTGCTGCGCGTAAGTCTTAAACGCCGGCTGCAACGCTTCGCCTAATGCCACCGCCTTAGCTGCCACCACGTGATCCAGTGGTCCGCCTTGAATGCCGGGGAACAAGGCTGAATTAATTGCTTTGCCATACTCCGCCTTAGCCAAAATCATGCCCCCACGCGGTCCACGCAAGGTCTTATGCGTTGTGGTCGTGACCACATCTGAATACGGCACCGGATTCATGTGCAATCCCGCCGCAACCAAGCCCGCAATGTGCGCCATATCAACCATTAAAAAGGCACCGACATGATCAGCAATTTCGCGGAATTTTTTAAAATCAATTTCCCGACTGTAAGCGGACGCACCAGCCACAATCAAACGCGGCTTGACTTGTTCTGCCTGCTCGCGAATTTTGGCATAGTCGAGGCGCTCTGTTTTCGGGTCCAAACCATAATGGTAGAAATGATATTCCTGACCACTAAAACTGACCGGACTACCATGGGTGAGATGTCCGCCATCCGTTAAGTCCATGGCCAAAACCTTATCGCCGTCTTCAAGAAACGCCCGATATGCCGCCATGTTTGCCTGCGAACCAGAATGCGGCTGAACATTGGCAAATTCAGCACCAAAAAGCTTCTTCGCCCGCTCAATAGCAAGATTTTCAACCACGTCTATGTATTGATTGCCACCGTAATAACGATGACCGGGATAGCCTTCAGAATACTTATTCGTCAACACCGACCCTTGTGCCGCCCGCACTGCCGGAGAAACAATATTTTCCGAAGCAATTAGTTCGATATTATGTTCCTGACGCGCTTCTTCTTCGTGAATTGCGCGGAAAACTTCTGGATCATGCGCCATTAAATCCATGCCTACCACTCTCCTCTTAAAATCGATTCATCCACCTATCGACAGGTGATCGCCGTTTAACCTGTGCAAACTAGCAAATGCCAAAGCACGTTGACTAGATTTCCCCAACACTTTGCGCTCAATCATAACACGCTTACCGGCGCAGGGATCTGCGTGTAAGGACCTCAGGCGCAATGGCCAAAACCCGGCCATCACGCCTGAGGCCGCTTACACTCCGATCCCTAACCGCGCCGGTTCACGCTCAATCATAACGCGCTCCCCAGCCCAGAAACCTGCGTGTAAGGACCTTGGCGCAATGGTCAAAGCCCGACCATCACGCCAAGGCCACTTACACTCCGGTTTCTAACCGGGCTGGCTCGCGCTCACAAAAATAGCCAACCGACTTGTTGCTGTCAGTTGGCTATATTATAGCAAATCAAAACCGATCCGTTGGCATATTCGGTTGATAGTGCATGTTCCCAGCCGATTTAAGCAGTCGATTCATATAAGCGGCACTTAATTCGCTGTGGCTAAAGGCTTGGGCCAGCACGAGTGTTACGTCCGGATGCAAGTCAAACCAGCGCAGCCCGGCAAACAAGGCGTGTGTAGCGCTGGTAATATCTTGGCCCAACGAGTAACTAGGCACATCAGGAAAATGGGCAAGAATCGAATCTGTCGCCAAAAGTCCAAAAGTTTGGCCCGTCTTTTTAGCCCACGCCACTGCATCATCAAATTGATCAATCGTATCCACTACAACGACTTGCGCTGCTGGTGCGTAATGTTTGTATTTCATCCCCGGCGCTTTCGGTGCTTCGTTTTTGCCAACGTGATGCGCCGCAGAATCAACCGGTCCAAGCAACGGTTCCAATTCATGCGGTCCAATTGCACCCGGTCGCAAAATAGCGGGTGGGGTCACGGTTAAATCAATAATGGTTGATTCAACTCCGACTCGGGTTGGCCCATCATCAAGGACGCCGGCAATTTTATCGGCTAGATCGTGCAACACGTGATCGGCCGTTGTCGGACTTGGCTTGCCCGATGTATTGGCAGACGGTCCCACAATCGGCACGCCAGCGGTTGCGATCAACTTTCGGGTTAAGGCGTCATCCGGATTGCGAAATGCCGCGGTTTGCAACCCGCCTGTCACCTTCATTGACAAACGCCCTGGCAAAATATTCAAAATAATCGTCAGCGGCCCCGGCCAAAAGGTGTCCATGAGTTTCGCCGCATCCGGGGTAATCGTGGCATACTGACTAACCATTGCCGCGTCCGCCACTGTCACAATCAATGGATTATCCGATGGGCGCCCCTTAGCAGCATAAACTTGACTAACCGCCGTAACATTAGTCGCATCCGCTCCCAACCCATAAACCGTTTCAGTTGGAAAAGCGACCAACTCACCACGTTTTAAAGCGGCTGCTGCTTCCGGAATATCTGATTCATGATAACGTTTTGCCAAAATGATGCCTCCATATCCATTGACTGTTCGTTTTTACTAAAATACCACATCATCGGACTTGAGCTGAAAGATGACGTGTCTTCTTCTGACAATGGCAACCTAAAATTGAAGTTTGACCATGCGCGGATGCCCAGCCATGTCGCGGCGAAAAGTTGCTTGAGCTTGCGGCAGCTTTTCGGCAAATAATTGCCGCAGTGCCGGTTCCTGATGATAGCCAAACTCCAAATACACTGCGCCATGCGGGTTCAGATGTTGCGGTAGTTCAGTGACAAACCGTTCAAATAATGCCAAGCCATGATGATCAGCAAACAGCGCCAATTTGGGTTCATACCGTAACGTACTTTGATCCATCACCGAGGCTTCTTCAGGCGCAATGTAAGGCAGATTGGTCACCACAAAATCAAAGCGGCCAGGCAGGTGGTTGAATAAATCACTGGTCACAAAATGCACGCTCGCTTTCTGCGCCGCGGCATTTTGCTTCGCGACAGCCAAAGCAGACGGAGAAACGTCACTCAACGTCATGTCAATTTGTGGCAACTGACGGGCGAGGGTTAACCCAATCGCCCCACTGCCTGTCCCCATATCAAGGCCGGTTTGTGCATTCGTTTGCTCCTCTGCAACCCATGCAACAAGTTCTTCGGTTTCAAATCGGGGAATTAAAACCGCTGGGGTCACAGCAAACATCGTGCCAAAAAAAGGCGCTTGACCGGTAATGTATTGCGCCGGCTCAAAGTGGGCCAATCGCGCAACATCCGCCTGAAATTGACGCCAGGCAGCATCCGGCATCGGATCTTGGCGATGTAAAATCAGTTGGCTCGGCGTCCAGTCAGCGCGTGTCATGAGAACATAACGGGCGCCGTCAGGATCAACTTTTTGCTTGGTCAATAACAAAGACGCCCACTTGAGCGCCTCAGCGTATGTTTTAGACATTGAGCGATTCCATCTTCTGCGCCTGATCGTGGACAATCAGCGCATCAATAATTTCATCCAGTTCGCCATTCATAATGCGGTCTAGCTTATTAAGCGTCAAGCCAATACGGTGATCGGTCACCCGATTTTGTGGGTAATTATAGGTTCGAATGCGTTCGGAACGATCCCCGGTTCCAATCGCATTCTTACGATTTTGATCGTATTTTTCCTGATTTTCGGTTTCGTAATAGTCATAAACCCGTGACCGTAAAATCTGCATAGCGCGGGCACGATTTTCCTGCTGACTACGCTCGTCTTGCATGGAAACAACAATCCCGGTTGGAATATGGGTCATCCGGACCGCTGAACTGGTCTTGTTGACATGCTGACCACCAGCACCGGAAGAACGGTAAACATCCGTCCGAATATCTTTAGGGTCAATCTTCAAATCAACCTCGTCATATTCCGGCATGACACCAACTGTTGCAGTACTGGTATGCACGCGACCGGCACTTTCAGTCACTGGAACCCGTTGCACGCGGTGGGCACCGTTTTCGTACTTGAGTTTGGAATAAACATTGTCACCAGTAATCATCACGACGACTTCTTTATACCCGCCGACTTCAGTAGGGGTTGAATCAACAATCTCCGCCTTCCAGCCTTGCCGTTCCGCATAGTGCATGTACATATTCAACAAGTCGCCAGCAAAAAGACTCGCTTCGTCACCACCGGCAGCCCCGCGAATTTCCATAATAATGTTCTTATCGTCATTCGGGTCCTTAGGCAGCATCAGCACCTTAATCTTCTCTTCAAGATCGGCCTTTTGCTTCTGCAAGTCCTCCAAATCTTCCTTAGCCAGCGCTTCCATGTCTTCGTCTTTACTCTCACGAAGCACTTCTTCGCTTTCTTTAATATCAGAAAGCACCTGTTTATATTTCTTATAGGCAGCCACAACATCCCGCATGCCGCCTTCTTCTTTGGACAAAGCCAAGTAACGTTTCGTATCACTGATAACCTCAGGATCCGACATCAACTCTTCTAGTTCCTCATACCGAACCAAAAGCCCATCCAACTGTTCAAAAATCTTATCCATAAAATCCTCCTGAGCGCGAACCGGCGCGGTTAGGGATCGGAGTGTAAGCGGCCTTGGGCGTGATGGCCCGCTCTTGGCCATTGCGACCAAGGTCCTTACACGCAGGTCATTGCGCCGGTGAGCGCGTTATGATAGAGCGTGAGCCAGCCAAACCGCACCGACCAAGCACCTATTCCTCATCCTGATCAATCTTATCCAACGGCGGGTGAAAATAATGATGCCGGCAAACCGGATAATACGATTCATTGCCGCCAATCAAAACCTGCTCGCCTTCATACACCGGCTTGCCATCGTGAATCCGTAAATTCATAATCGCCTTTTTCGCACAAAACCAGCAAATCGTCTTCATTTCTTCAATCTTATCCGCATACAGCAACAAATATTTTGAACCTTCAAACAGCTCATTGCGGAAATCGTTCTTCAAGCCAAACGCCATGACTGGAATATGCAACTCGTCAACCACCCGCGCAGCTTCAAAAATATGATGCTTCTGCAAAAACTGCGCCTCATCAATTAAAACACATGCTGCTTTCGGATCAGTCGTTTTAATGACATCATACAGATTCGTTTCATGCGCAATCGGAATCGCAGTCCGCTCAAGACCAATGCGACTGGCGATCATGCCAACACCGGCGCGATCATCCACGGCGCTGGTCATTAAAATCACGCGCTTATTTTGTTCTTCATAATTGTGGGCAACTTTCAGAATTTCAATACTTTTTCCTGAGTTCATTGCGCCATAACGAAAGAAAAGCTGGGCCATATGCCGCCTCCATTTAAAATCTCACGTCTCACAGTATAACGGATTTTTTTCGCAAAGAACACTCCGGCTGCCGGTTTGATTTCAAGTTATGCTAAAATAGTCCCATTAAGTTGAGAGGAAGAACGCCGTGGCATTTTCAGCAAAAGCCAGCCTGGCAACTGCCATTGGTCGCAGCAGCTACTGGTTCTTACACACATTTTTCAAAGGTGGATCGAGTCTCCCCGGAAAACTCGCTAACCGCCTCGATCCCCATGTTCTGCAAGCATTAGGCCATAACTATGATGTGATCGTGGTCACCGGTACGAATGGTAAAACGCTCACAACTAGCTTGATCGTCAAGGTACTCAAACAAAAATATCAGGAAGTCCTAACCAATCCCACCGGCTCTAACATGTTACAAGGGATTACGACCGCTTTTTTAGCCCAGCCCAAAAGCGGTCATGGTCGCGGGATCGCTGTTTTGGAAGTCGACGAAGCCAATGTCGCTCCCGTTGCCGCGCAGTTGAAGCCTAAAGCGTTTGTGCTGACCAATATTTTCCGTGACCAAATGGACCGCTATGGTGAGTTTTACACGACTTACCAAAAAATTCTGGATGGTATCACGCTTGATCCCACCGCTGTCGTGCTTGCTAACGGGGATGCGCCGATTTTCAGTTCGCGGAAGTTGCCCAATCCGATTTATTATTACGGCTTTACGTTGACCAACGAAGGCGATCACAAGGCCCCGCCGAATACGGATGGCGTTCTTTGCCCGGTTTGCCAGCACATTTTGCATTATCACGCTTTGACTTACGCTAATCTAGGCAACTTCTTTTGCCCTAATTGCGGTTTCAAACGACCAGAGTTGACTTATCAAGTTAATGCCGTTACCAAAATGACGCCGCAAAGCAGTGAGTTTGTCATTGACGGTCAGCTGTGTCACATTGACATTGGCGGCATGTATAACATCTACAATGCCCTTGCCGCATTTGCAGTTGGCCGAACGTTTGATGTCAGCCCTGAACAAATCAGCCAAGCGTTTGCCTACGATGAAAAAGTCTTCGGACGCCAAGAAGTCATTCAGCTCGGGGCCAAAAAGCTGACATTGATTTTAGTTAAAAATCCCGTTGGCCTGAATCAGGTTCTGAGCATGATTCAAACCGCCAAGCAGCCTTTTGGGTTTGCAATGCTATTGAACGCCAATTACGCGGATGGTATTGATACGAGCTGGATTTGGGACGGCAACTTTGAAGAATTCGTTGCGAGCAAAAAAGCCGCCGACTACCTGGTTGGCGGCGAGCGCTATCAAGATATTGCTCTCAGGCTGAAAGTAGCCGGAGTGCCAGAAACCAAGCTTACCATTAAGCCAGATCTTGGCGATGTGCTCACGACGCTTCAGGAAATGCCGCAGCAGCAACTCTATGTCCTCGCAACGTACACGGCGATGCTACAACTACGGAAAAAACTCAGTGATGGTGGTTATATTAAAGGCGGTTTTTAAACGGTTAAAGCTATCATACACACAAAAACAGGGTCGTGAATTTCGGCCCTGTTTTTGTGTACGCATTACTGGTCTAATATCGGCTGATCATTCAAAAACCGGTGAACCAACTGATCGCGTCTTCCCAGAAATTCCTGATTGGGCTGCGGATGGACGCGATTCGTCAAGACAATCAGTGCCAGTTGACTTTGCGGTTGAACCAACCAAAAAGTTCCGGTATAGCCAGTGTGATAAAGCCATAAGCGGCCCTGATTGTCATGTTTGAGATCCCAGCCGAGACTGCGCCCAAGATGATGAACGGTCCAGTCACGCGTTAGGTCTTGGGCATGTTTCGGCCAAGCTGGGGCGGTTCGAAGTCCGAATAAATACTGGGTAAATATGATCAGATCGTCCAAACTGGCAAATAAGCCGGCTGCCCCACTATGCGCCCCTAAAATGGCACTCTTGGGATCATGCACAACCCCGCGCCGTAATCCCGAAAGTGGCTGATAAGTAGTTGGCACACACTGCGCTGCTTCAGGTTGAAAAGTGGCACGTGGTAAATCCAGTGGACGCAAAACCTGCCGTGTCACTAGTTTCTGAATCGGTTGATGATACACTTCCTCAAGTGCCCAACCAACCAGCAGCAAATTCACATCTCGGTAAACCACCTTGCGATTCACTTCATCCGTCACCGCTAATTGAGTCAGCAGCGCATGTTTTAATGCCGGAGCAGGTAAAGCATCGCGATGAGGAATGTACCCCTCAAGTCCCGATGTATGCGTCAGTGCCTGCTGAAACGTGGTCGAATGTGGAAACGCCGCCAACAGTTGTTTTAACGGCATTGTCGGCGCAACCAGCCCATGATCCCACGCCTGCAAAAAGACAGTGGTAGTGCCGACCACCTTGGTTAACGAAGCAATATCATAAAGCATCTTAGGCCGCAGCGGTTCCGGATGCGGCAGCCACTGCGCTTCACCTGCCACCTTGGATTGAACCCGCTTGCCAGCTAGCATTGCAACACTAAAACCCGGTACAATCCGCTCCGCTACCCATTTTTGCAACCTCGTCGTTACTGCTTGAAAATCCATCCTGGCCTTCTTTCCGATCCAAGGCCAGATCGGTTACGCCACTCGAAACCATAGCGTCAGTCGATTCGGCCCAGCGATCATCAAAAACTGGTTCTCATGGTGATAATCGTAATCCGTTAAGCCAGCTGCATCAAGGTTCATCAAAATGTTGGCCATCGTCATTTTGTCAGGCAAAATAAAGCTCACATAGTCCAATCCATACATATCAGGCGTCGGTAACAATAATTTGGGATCCCGGCGTAAATTAATCCCAATGTGATGGCGATAGTCGCCTGCAGCAAGAAAGATCTCATCTTTTACCTGTGTTGCCTTTTCGCGAAACCCAAGTCCTTGCGCCAAATAATGACTGGTCGTTTGTAAATCAGCCACTCGAAACTGAACGTAGCCAATCGCCGTCCCTGATGGCAGGCGGTCATAATCGCGCACCGCATGCTTGCCAATTTCTTCGGGATCAAGCGCCTGTTCCACTTCATCATCCCAATTGTATTGACGCTCCTCTTGATACTGTTCAATTGCACGATCAATTGTAAAGGCCACGCCATTACCTTCCGGATCATGCGCCAAAAAGCCTTGGCGATAATTTGTCTGAAATGCCTTGGTCACTGCCTGATCCTGCTTAACAATGCGATACGCCGCCCCTAAAGCCCCCGGATTCGGTAATAAAATGGCAAAATAATCCAGTCCGGTGACCGCTTCTTGAGGGGTTAATCCGCTAATCTCATGCAACACGACTAACACCTGCTGATTTAACCGCGTGCCCAGATAAACCGTACTGCCGTTTTGCCGCAATAAATCTAACCGCGCAACGTCTTGATACCAGCGACTCACCTTGGCCAAGTCAGCCACTTTAAGCGCAATAAAATCCACGCGTGTTTCTTCCGGCAATGGAATTCCTGCCATGTTGACCCTCTCCTTCTCATTCATCCATGAGATCCTAACGCCTTTAACCTTTTGTTGCTGCCAACAGCATAATGAGTCTTCATCTTTTTTGCCAATAAAAAGCTTGATGCGCATGAGTACAAGGATCGGTTTGCAAAAATTCTTAATCTTTTTTAAAGTTAAGAGGAACTAATACTTGCAAAAATTGTTATTTTTGGCAGGTTGTTACTTAAGTCGTTTATTTTGTTTTGTGAGGCTTTCAAATGAAAATTTTAGGTATTTACGGCGGGCAGGATCCTGATGGGTTGACGGCTAGCCTAGTTAAAACAATCCTTGCCGGCGTTACGGCACCGGCGACAACCGAGTTTATTGACTTGAATCAGTACCAGCTGCGACCTGATCGTCCTGGCCAGACCAACCCCGTGCTAGACGAACTCGAGGAAAAGTTGCAAGCGGCTGATGTGTGGATTCTTGGAACACCCACCTACTTTGGAACCGTGGCTGGACAGTTTAAGCAGTTACTCGATTGTTTACGCCATCGCATCACTCGGATGACGCATCAAGGGGATACGCTTCCAGGAAAGTTTAAAGATAAACATTACGTTAGCGTCACCAGTTGTTTTGCCACCGGCCTGGACAACACTTTTACGCATCAGACCGATGCGACCCTTGTCACCATCGACAAAGCCATGACCGCTGCCGGTTTACATAAAATTACTGAACTGGTTCTCCCACATACTTGGGGCATGACGGCTTTACCAGCGGCCAAGGTCAAACAAGCACAAGCGCTCGGGGCAAAATTGGCCACTTTTAAAAAGAAGGATGATGAGACTTTGAAACGTTACTTATTGTTGTTCGGCATGATCGTGGTAATGGCTTTGGCAACCATGGGTATCCAGCAACTCATACCAGGTGTGGCAACCAACTTCTGGTGGCGCTATGTCAGCTTTGTTGTCATCTTTTTCGTCTTACTTGCTTGTTTGCTACACTACGCAACGTTTATGCGGCACAAGCGGCCGTAACGCTAAAAGGGTCCCGAAGACAAGATCGTTCTTGTCTTCAGGACCCTTTTTCATGTCACGGGATAAAAACATTTTCCCCGCAACGCACTATTTTTCTAAGCCTCAGCATCATTGCAAACTAACTTAAATCGCGACATTGCCACTGAACTGACTGTTGTACAGATCAGCATAAAAGCCGTTTTTAGCCATTAGTTCGTCATGATTCCCGGTTTCAACAATGGAGCCGTGATTCATCACGATAATCTTGTCGGCATCACGAATCGTTGACAGCCGGTGGGCGACTACGAAGCTCGTACGATCAGTCAGCAAGCGGTTCATAGCGTGCTGAATATGAATTTCCGTCCGCGTATCGACCGAGCTGGTGGCCTCGTCCAGAATAAGAATTTCCGGATCTGCCACGAAGGCTCGAGCGATCGTCAACAACTGTCGCTGACCTTGCGAAATATTCGAGGCTTCTTCGTTCAGAATCGTGTTGTAGCCATCCGGTAACTGCCGCACAAAGTTGTCAACATGGGCTGCTTTGGCTGCGGCCAATACTTCGTCGTCAGTTGCGTCTTCCCGGCCATATTTCAAGTTATCCCAAATCGTGCCGGTAAACAGCCAAGTATCCTGAAGCACCATCGCAAAATGCGCGCGAACATCTTCTCGCTTCATATCGCGGGTATCGGTACCATTCAAGCGAATCGATCCGCCGCTAATATCATAAAAACGCTCTAGCAGGTTGATGATCGTTGTTTTCCCTGCACCGGTCGGCCCGACAATCGCGACCATCTCACCTAGTTTGACTTGCAGGTTATAGTCCTTGAGCAACAAGGCATCCGGGGTATAACCAAACTGAACATGATCCATTACCAGTTTGTTAGGATCATTGGCCACTGCCGGCACACCAGACGGCTCATCCTGCATGTCTTCTTCGTCCAACACCGCAAAGATCCGCTCGGCACTGGCAATAGTGGATTGAATCGTATTGGCTAGGTTAGCAAGCTGGGAAATCGGCTGGGAAAATTGCTGCATATACTGGAGGAACGCCTGAACATTCCCAAGGGTGATCGTGCCATTGGAAACTTCAATGCCACCCATAATCGCAACAAACACGTAACCAATGTTGTTTAGGAAAATCATAAGCGGCATGATGATCCCGGAAACAAACTGCGCTTTCCACGCTGCATCATAAAATGCCTGGTTCTGGCCTTCAAATGCCTCAACTTCATCATCTTCACGATTAAAGCTCTTGATGATCACCTGGCCACCATAAGTTTCTTCAACTTGATTATTCAAGAGACCTAAAGCTTTTTGCTGGGCGGCAAAGAACCGTTGCGATTTTGGTGCGACAATCCCGACAACAATTAAGCCCAGCGGAATCGTTACCAATGCAATCAGCGTTAACTTCCAGGAAATCGTAAGCATCATCCAAATGGTCCCCACGAACATAACCGCACTGGTTACCATCTGCGTCAGACTTTGTTGCAGTGTCGAGGCGATGTTATCCATATCGTTAATCGCCCGTGACATAATATCGCCATTACTATGTGTGTCATAATACTTGATCGGCACAGTCTTCATCTTGTGCTTGAGATCTTTACGCAATTGATAAACCGTATTCTGCGAGATCCGAGTCATGATGAACTGCTGTAAGAAACTAAACAGTGCACTACCCAAATACAGAACCAAGACGATTAAAATAATCTGTTTGATCTTATCAAAATCAATTGGATAGTTGCCAACAGCGATACCGGCCTTTTGCTCCGCTTGGCCTTTCATAACCCCTTTAAAAATCTCGGTTGTAGCTTCCCCCAAGATTTTTGGTGTGCGAATTTGAAAGACGGTCGAAGCAATGGCCAAGACTAGCACCGCAATAATACCAATCAGACGGTTGCGCATGTAACCAAATAACCGCGCTGTTGTGCCCCAGAAGTTCTTCGGTTTTTCAACGAGACCACCACGGCCAGGACCCATCCGTGGGCCAGATGGCTGCTTGGTCGTTTGGGCTTTGTGATTGTCTGCCATTATTGCTCGTCTCCTTCCCGAATCTGTGACTTGATAATCTCCTGATACGTTGGATTGTTGGCTTTCAACTCGGCATGCGTACCTTTACCAACCATCTTACCTTCGTCTAGCACGACAATCGTATCAGCATCTGCAACTGTCGAAACCCGCTGACCAACAATCACAACCACTTTGGTCTGAATCTTGGCATCGGCTTTCAAAGCTGCACGCAGATTCGCATCGGTTTTGAAATCCAACGCTGAAAACGAGTCATCAAAAACATAAATTGAGGCGTCTTTCACCAATGCGCGGGCGATGGCTAGTCGCTGCCGTTGTCCACCAGAGAAATTGCCGCCGCCTTGTTCAACTTGATAATCAAGGCCTTCTGGGTTAGCTTCAATAAAATCGCGGGCCTGGGCAATCTCTAAGGCATGCCAGATGTCATCATCAGTCGCGTTTTCATTTCCATATTTCATGTTATCGCGAACACTTCCGGTGAAGAGGTTCGCTTTTTGCGGTACAAACGCAACAGCTTCATGCAATTTTTTCAAATCAACTGCTTTAACGTCTTCACCGTCGACGCGTACGGCCCCTTTTTCCACGTCATAAAAGCGTGGAATGAGGTTGACCATCGTCGTTTTACCACTCCCGGTACCACCAATGATGGCTAAGGTCTGTCCGCCTTTTACCTGAACATCAATGTCGCGCAAGGCCGGTTCTTCGGCATGGTGATAACGGAACTGAACATGGTCAAATGCCAATGCCGGATGAGCGGTATCTAATGCTTTAGGCGCTTCTGGTGTGGTGATCCGACTTTGTTGCGCCAGAACATCATTCAAACGTGCCGCTGATGCCTGAGCACGCGGAATGAACACGAAGATCATGGAAAGCATCATGAAACTCATCAGAATCTGCATCGCGTAAGTCATAAACGCGATCAAGTTCCCGGTTTCAAGCGCTTGTTGGGCAATTAAATGGCCGCCCCACCAAGTGATACCGATATTGGTACCACTCATAATCAAGGTCATGACCGGGAAAACAGCGGCAATAATTGAGAATACCTTGACCGCATTTTGGGTGTAATCCTGATTGACCCCTTCGAAGCGATTCTGTTCAAAATCATCTTGCCGAAACGCCCGAATGACCCGCACACCGGTTAAGCCTTCACGGAAAACCAGATTAATATTATCAGTCTTTTTTTGCATCGCCTTAAACAGCGGAACAGCAAAATACATAATGATGACTAGAAAAAGGGCCAATAATGGCAAGCTAATCAAAAACACCATCGTCAATGTATGACTCTTTTGATACGCCAGAAAACTTGCGCCGATCAACATAATCGGTGCCATGATCATCATGCGCAAAATCATCATCCAAACATTTTGAATCTGCGTGACATCGTTGGTTGTTCGGGTGATCAGCGAACTGGTCCCGACTTTATCCATTTCGTCATGCGAATAGTTGATGACTTTACGATAAACATCTGACCGTAATTTTTGCCCTAGCTTTTGTGATGTGCGCGACGCAAGAAAGACGTTCCCTACGCTCGCCAGAATACTGAGCAAGGCAAAAAGAATCATTTTCATCCCGGTTGCCCAAATATAGTCAATATCACCCTTGGCAACCCCGTTATTAACAATATCGGCCGTTAAGTTCGGCAAGTACAGATTACTCATGACCTGAACAATCATAAATAATATGGCACCAATGACGGCCAGTCCTGACATTCGCTTTTTTGCAAGCTTAAGCATAATTTCCTCCTAACAGTTGCTTTGGACCCCGCGTATAGTCCAGTGTGATGCGTTGCTAACGCTGCTGACGATCACTGGCAACACCAAATTGCAACCAGTCAAGGAGCTGATGACTACGCCGTTTTAATTCGGCGACCGTAATCGGCTTACCTTCAGCCTGGTGCGAATAGTAATAACCGATTGTCTGCATGAACATGCCGACAATCTGGCGAATCAGCAAACTAATCTCATCATCCGTTTGAATCCGGAGGCGACTGCGATCAATGCTGGTTAACAAAAACGCATGAATTTCACCATGCCCGTGCGGTGGCTTGGAAAATGGCACATCCGACTTTGCCATTTTGGTGGCACTCCGAATATCCATGTGCAAAAAAACATTCCGATACAATGCAGCATGTGGGCCATGAGTGAGCGCTGTGATCACTTTGTCAAAAAATTCTGACATCGCCGCAAACAAATCGCCATGATGTTTGGTCATCACTTGTTGTAATAATGCCACCGTCCGCTGTCGGACATTTTCCAGCAAATAAAAATAAAGATCCGCCTTATCATCGAAATACTGATAATAGCTGCCACGCGGAATACCGGCCTGCTTAATAATATTACTAATGCTGGCTTCATTAAATGGTGCCCGCGCAAACTCTTGATAAGCCGCATCCATTAATCGCTGTTGCTTAGCTTTTGGCAATCGAAAAAAAGTTGCTTTCGGCATGGCGACCTCCTTCCTAGTCTTCATCTATTCGTCAATTTGGAAAGTGTTTCATTATGACATCCCGTCATATGACAAGGTGTCATTATAGACGCCCATGCCACAAAATGCAATCGAAAAATGGAAGTATCAACTTTTTCTTGGACCTATAGAGATGCTTTTCCCGTTAACTTTGGCATGATTCCTGATAGTACTTGTTCCATGAAGGTCACTTGTTCCTCTACTCTTGTTGGTAACTTAATTAGCGAAGCGGGTCTCTTTTTAAACTCCTCCTTATGGCTCTATTATTTGGATCTATCGCCTTACCGATAGAAATTCTACACTAACTCAAAAACGGTAAATTCAGTCAATGGTCTGAATTTACCGCTTGCAACTGTTTTTGAGGTTGGTTTCAATAGCTTCTCTAACTAACGAAACTTGTCTAACATTGATGACTCTTTACCTTGGTCAATACTTTGAGGATCGTTTTGATGATCGTCTTTTTGAGGCTCATCATGGCGCAACGCCAGAATATCTGATTCACGAATCAAGTTGACCCCACGCAGGCGCATCCCCTTGTCAGTCACATCTACTCGCGTCACGCTGGTATTTTTTAACAACCCCAGCGGTAACTGTTCCGGTGCCAACTGATAGATTAAGGCACTCAATAATAAGCCATGCGACACCACCAAAATGTCACTGTTATCAGGACTCTGAGTGTCAATCTGCGCAAACGCTTGGCGAACTCGCACTAGCAGATCCGGCAAGTCTTCAGCCTGATGGGTCGGATCGGCATTGCGAATGGATCGGATCAACCCAGCAAAACGCTGTGAACCCACCCACGCGCGCCATGATGCCGTCAAGCCATAGCGGCGAATTGTCCGTGTCATCACAGCATTGCCTGGATCACCTTCCAGTCCGCCAAAATAATATTCACGTAAAGCCGATAACTTGATTAACGCCGGTTGCGGTTGATGACCCGCAATAATTCGCCTAGCCGTTTCAATCGCCCGTTCGCGATCGCTTGAAAAAGCCTTGACAAATGGTATCGGCCGCAACAATTCACCCAACCGATCTGCAGCATCACGCCCTTTTGCCGTCAAGTTTGCGTCGGTAATCCCCTGCAGCTGACGAGCAACATTCATCGGCGTCTCACCATGTCTGACTAAATACAATCGTTTTGTCATGCTTTTAACCGCTCCTATATATCTGTGCTGGTGGACTTATCAACTTAGCGTAAACTTATAACTTGGTCACTGGGACGCGTGTAAGAGCCTTGGACGCGGCGGTTACCGCTCTTTTCCTAAACGCGTTCCTCGGCGCAGGAATCTACGTGTAAGGACCTTTGTCGCAATGGTCAAAGACCGGCCATCACGCCCAAGGCCGCTTACACTCCGACTTCTAACCGGCCCCGCTCACGCTCTCTTCTAAACGCGTTCGCTGGCCCAGAAGTCTGCGTGTAAGGACCTCAGCCGCAATGGCCAAAGACCGGCCATCACGGCTGAGGCCACTTACACTCCGACTTCTAACCGGGCCCGCTCACGCTCTCTATTATGTTATCATGAATTTCGTAAATAATTTTGATTTGAATGGAGGTCTTTTTGTGATTGACGCAGCCATTATGATTCTGGCATATGCGCATGACCATCCGCAAAGTTATCAGGTTCGTCAGGTACCGTATCAAAATGTTGCTAGTATTTTGCTTGACGACCAAGTCATCTTCCCGCAACAGCAAGTTTTCTTCCCACCGAATCGATTGCGGGTTATTCGATTACCAGAACACTTTTCTTTTGACAATCCTGACATTAGCGCTTGGTTGCTGAGCTTGTTGCCTGATTTAGGTGAAGATGTTGAAGCCCCTTCGTCTGATCAGATGTGGCTCACGACCAGCCATTTGACCAAGGCCAAGCAGTTACTCATTGAGGTTTCTTTTGAATAGCACTGTCAAAGTCGTCTTAACCCGCGGATTACGTGCGGTATTGATGGCTTTCTTCTTATTCATCGCCCGCGCCTTTTTGACCTGGCCGTGGTTGGCATTTATTATCGTTGCTTTCTTGATCTATGCGTGCGGGTGCTTTGCTTATGCTGGGTTTTTAGCTTGGGTGCAGCGTTTGTGAGGTTTTTCGTGACGCCCAAAATTGAGACAGATCTGTAAACTAGCATCTAATATAGGTGCCCGCTTTGCCTGACGCTTTTAACAACCAAAGCTACCGTATTTGTGTTTAATTGTCGCTAGAATCAAATTAAGATATTCGTGCAACAAAGGCACACACGCAAAGGAGGGCGCGCCATGCCACAAGTAAAGAATGCCTTTTATGTGCATGGAAACTCTGTCGTTGAATTTAAGCCAGATAAAACGGTTCGAATTGACGATTATTTTTTAGTCAATAACCAGACAAAAACAAAGGTTATAGGACTCCTATGGTACCGCCAAATACGCCATTGTCATTTCTCATGACTGGCAAGCTACACGTTGGCGATATCTTGACATCCATTCCGTAACCAAAATAATTCACAATATTGATGGTAAGTTTACCAATAAACTATTTGGGAGAAACAACACCTGTTGCTTATTTGTGTCGTGACTCGAGGTGGTTTAATTTAATTTATTAGTGCCAAATTTTTTCTGAACCCGTTTCAATAAATCATCACGCTTTTTCTTGAAACCAGGCTGACTTTCAATTTCCCTCATGTGGGCTTTCTGCTCATCCGTAAGTGGACGAGCCATACTCTCATCAGAAACCATATATTCTTTTTCCTTATTTTCAGCCATACTTCAATACCCCCGATCTAAATATCAGCAGTTGCAATTTTCTTGTTCTCTGATTGGAATGAACATCTTCTTTATGGTCGCCACATAGCGACTTAAAGCTTCTGCGGTCGACTCAGAAAGGAACGAGCACCTGAAAATTTCTCATCTATCAATATCACAATCAGGATTAAACTCAGTCAGAAAGATTTGCTAAACTAGCACGACTGATCTTTAACAATCCGAAGACTAGGTCAAAACAATCGCCTCCTCGTTAACGACCCATCACCAAGACGATTGTTCATTTCAAAACCAGAAAGAATTATTTTCATTGCAAGTCTCATTGTATTTTTCAGATCTTTAACGAGTTGTAAGTTTATAACTACAGTTTTACCCCCACAAGGTCTATCGTTTGCATAGGGCATGCTTAAGTTTACCATAGACAGAAACCCAACTTTGATAGCCTTCACAATATTCTTGTGGTGATATGAACGGTAATATTTTGATTCTCTTTTAGAAATACCCGTAATTTTGAGGACAACTAAAAACCGCGACCCACAAGGCTTCATAAGCGCTTGTGAATCGCGGTCACTGTTTTACGAGCATATGTTCAAAAAAGCAGAAGAAATTCAAGTTAGAAAAACACTAAAAGCGCTCGATCAGCTTTGAATTTGTCTCAATCATGTCTCAATTGCCCGAAGTTAACGGATATTTATGGAAAACAAAAAGCAGAAACCCTTTATACCAAGGCTTCTACTCTCATTAGTAATCTATTGTAATGTCCAGAATTGGGTAGATAGGGATCGAACCTATGATTATGGATTCAGAGTCCACTGCGTTACCACTTCGCTACTACCCAGTAACTTAACAACGAGTAATATCTTAAAAAAAAATCGCGCACTTGTCAATGACTTTTTTGATGAAGGTGCAAAAAAGTTAATTCTGGCGTAAACTATTACCAATACTTAAGAAGTGAGGCGCAAGAATGAAAATTGAATCTGCATGTACTTCGATTCTGGTTGGTAAAAAGGCCAGTATTGACGGTTCAACGATGATCGCTCGTAACGATGACACGTTTAGCCCCCTGACGCCGCAACGGTTCTATATGCACGCCGGATGGAAAGGCGAGAAATCCTTGCACGTCAAGTCACCGCTGAATGGCTTCGAGGCGGATTTGCCTGAAAATGGTTATCGCTACAACGCGGTTCCAAACGTTGAAAACGATAAACTTGGCGACTACGAAGAAAGCGGCATTAATGAACGTAACGTTGCAATGTCGGCAACGGAAAGCACTTATGGCAATGAACGGGCATTGGGTTTTGATCCGCTTGTCAAAGAAGGTCTGGATGAAGACTTGATTGTTAATATGGTACTGCCTTTCATTGAATCGGCTCGTCATGGCGTTGAATACCTTGGCCAGCTCATCAAACAATATGGTTCGCCAGCTGGTAACTCGGTGCTCTTTTCCGACAAAGATAGCGTTTGGTACATGGAAATCGTCACCGGCCATCACTGGGTTGCCCAACGTATCCCTGATGATGCGTATGCGATTGCGGCCAATCAGGTTGCGATTCAACAAGTCGATTTTGACGACACCGACAATTTTGCTTGGAGTGAAGGCATTCAGGAGTTTGTCGAAACCCATCACCTCAACACCGATAAAGAAGGCTGGAATTTCCGCCACATTTTCGGCACGATGAATGAAAAAGACCGTCATTACAACACTCCACGCGTTTGGTACGGTCATAAACTGCTCAATCCCGAAATTGAAGCCGATCCGGAATCTGCGGAATTGCCTTTTATCATGCGGACCGATCATCTCATCACCCGCGAAGATATTGCCCAGATTCTTGGCAGCCACTATAACGAAACACCTTTTGATCCTTATGGCCACGGTGATGATGCCGACCGCTTCCGTTATCGGCCGATTGGTTTAAACCGAACCCAGAATTCCCACATCCTGCAGTTGCGCAGTGATGTTCAGGAAGGTTTGGAAGCCATTATGTGGCTGGCAATCGGCATGCCTTCATTTAGCCCGTATGTCCCGTTTTATTGCAACGCGAATGACACCGACCCGAGCTATTCCAAAACACCGAAAACCTTTGATATCGATGCTGATTCGGCTTACTGGCTGCATCGATTGCTTGATGTATTGGTAGAGGCACATTACACCCAGTTCATTCAAGCGGATCGTGACTATCTAACCGCCTTGAACCGCGACTATCGCGAAATGATCCAAGGCTTTGACAAAGGAGCCAAAGAACTTGGCGCTAAAGAATTAACGCAATATCTGACAGACGCCAATTACAAGATTGTCGCGCATACCAAGGCGGCAACGAAAGCCTTGATCAACGAATACGTCATGGAAAGCTTGAAACTTTCAAAACTAACCTTCAACATGGATAAGAACCTTTAATAGCAAGCAAGCGGTCAAAATGATGGCCGCTTTTTTGCTGGGATTTTACTGTTACTTGACATTGTCCTTCACTGCATCACTGATCTGCACATGTGGGTGCCAGCAACGTCACAAGCTTTTTAACGTGAACAAATTCAGCATGCTTGCTTTAATGCAGGCAGGTTTTGATTGCTCCGATCCGTGCCCACCCGAAAAAGTCATCGGTCACGGCTATAAAAATGGGTTTGACCTACTACTCATGCTTGACGTACGATGGCCTTATTATATTGGGACGGAACATTTATTAGTGACAAGCAGATGGGTTGATTCATACCCAGCGCTGACTCAACTAGTTTGACACAGCTAGAACACCATGATCACGATTCAAGTCTTGGTTCGGTGCTTCAAAACCCGATCCCCCAAATATGTTGACATACAAAGGATGGTGTTGTCATGCAACGCGAAATCAGACTGCGCTGGCTTCTAACTGGTGCTTTACTGAGTAGTATCGGCATGAGTTTTATCTGGCCACTAACCAGTATTTATTTACATAATCGGCTTCATATCTCGCTAACGGTTATCGGTGTCGTTTTATTACTCAACTCACTTGGCAGCGTTATCGGCAGTATTGTTGGCGGCCGGCTGTATGACCAAAGCGATCCTTTTCGGCTAACGTTATTTGGCGTCGGCCTCACCGGCATCGTTTTAATTGGCCTGACAATTTGGCATGGATGGCCGGCTTACTGTTTTTGGCTGGCACTACTTGGTATCGGCTCCGGTTGGAACATTACCATGGTTAATTCTCTCGGCACCAGTCTACGTTCAAAAGATGGTCGATACGTCTTTACCATGCTCTATTTCGCGCAAAACGTCGGCGTTGTTGTCGGCACCTCTTTAGTTGGTTTTATCTATGACATCAGCATCACCCTGCTATTTTTAATTGCGGTCATCTTGTATGTGCTATTTTTTATTGTCGTGCTTACAAAATTTCAGCCAGCATCCAAAATCACACGTACACCTTCAAAAGAAGCGATGGCAGCATCCCCAAAAGCCACATTACCGGCAGCAAATCACCTAATGTTAACAACTTTCTTTTTTGCCTTACTGGTCTTTTGGCTCATGTACCAGCAATGGTCATCTAACTTGTCAGTTTATATGACAGGACTAGGCATTCCACTACGCAACTATAGCTTTCTGTGGACGCTCAACGCAGCTTTAATTGTGGTTATTCAGCTATTTCTAAACTGGTTTAACGAACACGTCAACGGCATCCGCATTATCTATCAAATCCTGTTTGGCCTCGTGATGGTGGCAATTTCTTTTCTAATCCTCATCACCGCCCGAACTTACCCCTTCTTCGTCATCGCCATGATTGCCTTAACCACGGGTGAAGCCACCGCATCCCCTGCTATTCCCGCTCTAGTCAATGACTTAACGCCACGGGCGATTAAGGGGCGATATCAAGGCTTCGTTAATTCGTGGGGATCAGTGGGACGTGCACTGGGTCCGTTATTTGGCGGCCTTGTTATCGATTGGCTCAACTACCGCAGCCTCTTCATCATCGCTGCAATCGGCGTCTTAGCACTTGTTGCCATTCTCACTGCTATCTGGATCAAAACCCGCCGCGACCTGATACGTTACCAGTAATCCATCTTTTTCTCTTCCAATTAAAAATACCCCATCTGCAACTAGCAATAAAATTTACGCCAGTAGCAGATGGGGTTTTATTACGCGGCTTTATTTGTCGCTTTTAATTGATGAATGGCTTGTTCAATTGTCCGGCCAGTTCCAAAATGATTCTGGTCATGCGCATCAATCGCCACAAACAACTGGTTTTTGGTATCGAGTTGAATTCGATATTGCATGATGCCGTCGCCTCCATTTTTATATCAAAAGGCTCCTTTAAAATGTTAAAGGAACGCCTACACCTTCTATGTTAAAACGGTTGTCAAGTGAGAATGTAGGCAATCTTGGATAGGCATGCGAAATTTTAAATACTCTGGATCATCTTTAGTTTGTGGTTGGATTTTTCTTTGGCTCATTATCCAGCTGAATAGTTTTACTCTCATTTAACGTCATTGGAGAGAAGCCTCAGTTATTTTTTAGTCCTACAATCAGAAAAAAAGAACACAAAAATAGCCCCTCAAAGGCAGTTGGACACTTATCTTTCAGTGCGACTCTTTACCTTCGAGAGCTGTAATTCTTTGTAAGCTTCTTCAGCTACCTCGGCTCGCTTATATTGATCAAAGTCTGCTTGCTGCCGAGCTGTCGGATGCTTAATTGTGAGCACGGGCAAACCGCTTTCGAACTTAACATATTTAATGATACTAATTGGAGGAATGACCAAGACTGCTCAGCTCCCTTCGCGTGATTTTTTTGACGAATCTCATAATGATATTATCAGGATCGGCGTTCATCTTGGCATCTGCTTAAGCTTCTCCAGACATCTTCATAGCACACCTACTATAACGTACTTTTCAACGTACATTTGTGTGTATTCTATGTTGGCTCGCTTGAACGCCTCAACCACTCCATCATCAAGCGTGTGCTGGTTCGTTAATTTGTGACTCAGTTTAACTTTTTGACCACATTGTCATTAGTTGCAGTATCTTTGTCTGACTATATCGCGATAGTAACAATCTATCTGTAATAAAATGCGCCATTTCACAATTCATAATGCCATAAAATTAGCCGTTCACTGGCGGCTAACCTATTCCTTGTTCGTCTTTATTGTTAAACGTTAACCCACTCATACTCAGGATAAAGGTTTTCCCAAGCTACTTCATTAGGCTTTTTTTCTTTCGAATGTATTTCAATTTGAGTTTTCTGCTTAGCTGTATTGTCCCAGGCAAACAAAATCACTGTGTAAGGGGTGATCCGCATGAATTGATGTCCAAACTTGCCATTTGGCTCTTCTCGCTGATTCTTCAATATTCCAATGATATAGTCCTTGAATTCCGTCAACCGTTTCCAACTCCTTTTCTGCGTTTCTTCATCCAGGTTAGGCCTGCCTGTTCGGCTCTTCTTCAAAGCGCGTCATATGACCCCGACCAAGTTTTACCCCGTAATTTTTGTACTGTCGAATATGTTCTCTTTCATGCAAGTACGTCATTTCATGATTCATAACGGCATAAAAATAGCCGCTCACTGGCGGCTTGACACTTTGTTAATTTGCTGTAGGCGCTGGCCATTCGGTTAATTTATCGTTTGCTTCTTTGTGCAATCTATCAAAGTATTCCCACTCTTCTTTGGGAAAATCAAGCTTCCATGGAACAATATCTTGTGGTCGTAGTGGCAGGTCAATTTTCGCTGGATGAGGCATGTAATAGTCAAAAGACTTTCTAACAAAATCTGTTCTCAGTTTAAACCATCCCTCCCCTTATAGGATGCATGCGCTAACATAAACAACATCAATTACACTGTCAGTATACTTGCGTGCCGTGCTTCAGCAACAGATGCGTCTATAACTTTGTTGATCATTTGTATACTCCACTAGTTGGTCAACTATGTATTTAAAAGCCCTGATGTCATGCGTACCCACAACGCCAAACTTTTAGTCACTTCCTTGACACTGCCTATCGTGGTTGAGCCATAATTCTACTCGAGGACATGAGACTCATTAAATTCCGAATACTTTAATAGAATGGGTTATTAAAACAGTTCCGGGCCGTGCCTAACTACGCAATCTCCGGCCAGATGGGGCTGGAACGCTGTGACGGCGCTTGGAGCCTGCAAGCCCGGCAGTCTCCAAGTCGCCTAACAACATCAGCGACAAAAACCGGTCG
>OATP01000311.1_pt1 | contig 31510 bp, 20 predicted proteins | sample 1495041 | NCBI WGS metagenome assembly OATP01 (sample SAMEA2579972, study PRJEB22360) | human gut metagenome | biome: human gut; feature: human-associated habitat; material: faeces | place: Denmark | collected 2008/2010 | reverse complement strand
CATCTTATAGGATATTAAAATTATCATTCTTTGGGGGAGAGCCTTTTTTGTATTTCAGAGGGATAAAAGAAATTCTGGATTTTGCGAGAAACTTTTGCCAAGTTAATCAATTGGATCTAATTGCTGAATTTACAACAAATGCGATTTTGATAACAGAATCTATTATAGATTATTTAAAAAACTTTGAATGCCAATTCCAAATTACTTTGGATGGTGATAGAATACATCATAATCAAATAAAGAAAGATAAGGATAACCCGAATCAGGATACTTATGAGAAGACATTGAGAACTATTCGGCTTATTAATGATAAAATTCCCAATAGGTGGCTTGCGGTAAGAATAAACTTTGATAATAAGACATTAGAGAAAATAGATGAAATCATTGGTGATTTGGATTTTCTAGATCGTAAGTATTGTTTTGTCATTTTGAAAAAAGTGTGGCAACTAGAAAAAGATAAAGTTAATGTGCCGTTATTACATGCTTCGGTTCAAAAGTTTTTAGATAAGAAATTTTTATTGGATTATTATATTATGCCAAAAGGAGATGTTTGCTTTGCTGAACGGCATAGAGAAGTTTTGTTTAATTATGATGGTAAAGTTTTTAAGTGTTCTACGATTTCTTCTTTTGATGATAAAAATGCGTTAGGAGAATTTGATTTACAATCAGGACAGGTACATTGGAATGAGACAAAACTTTCTTATTGGTTGAAGGAGATGTTGCCTCAAAATTGTATAGATTGTAAATTACTGCCTGCCTGTTTGGGACCATGTAATAAACAAATAATGTTGCATCCGGGGGAAAATATATGTACATTTGACGCAATCAATATGACTTTGAAAGAATATCTGATGTATCTTTTCAAATGTCAATTATTAAAAGAAGAATTATACGCATAATACCATGAGAACTATCGCTTTCTGGCTTCTGTTCATCTCACAAGGCCTCTTCACATTGTCTGCCCAGTCTTACACCTTCTCAGGAATAATTACAAACGAGAAGCGGAAGATGATGGATGGGGTACAGGTGATATTGAGTGTGGAAGACTCGTTATCGGCCATGGCTTTAACTGATGAAAAAGGTCATTTTCGTATAGATGGATTGAAGGAGGGAGCGTATGAGCTACGTTTGTTTTTCTTGGGGTATAATGCGCAGGAGCAAATATTGCGAGTGGAAAACAGGGATGTTAGAAAAGACTTCTTGCTGACACCTGAGAAAACGGTCGTATTGGACGAAGTAATGGTGACGGGTAATCGGAATGATCAAGTGAATCGGACCGCTACGGGAGAGATCTTTTATCTGTCAGAGAAGGCTAAAAATATGAAAGACCCTTTCCGGGCCCTGCAAGAGATCCCACGCTTGTACTCGGATGTGGCTAACCGGAAGGTGCAGTTGGAGGATGGGGCGCAACCCTTGATATTGATAAACGGGAATCGTTATAACTCGGGAATCGCCACTCTTGATCCGAGAGAGATAGAATCCGTGGAGATAATCGATGTGGTGAAAGCCCGTTACTTAAAGGATGGTTACCAAAAGATATTGAATATAAAATTGAAAAAGAAGACACAACCTTTTATCTTCTTGGAAGGAGCCACGCGGCATGATGTCCCTTTCCGTAAGGGGCTTGGGGTAGGGTATTTTGAGGTTGGAAACTCTCGATACGCACTTTATGGAAGAGCTTCAGTGGACTATTTGTATGATGATCGCTCGGAACAGGAGCAACGGCAGCTAAATACGGGGTATAGTAAATGGACGAAGGGAGAGGAACGTTTGGATGGTACTAGCTATTTAGGTGAGTTGCAATTCCGTTGGATGTGTACAGACAAGGATTATATCGTAGCTCATATGTATGGTAATAAAAAAATCAATAAGAAGAAAGGTTGGGGTGATGGACTTTTAACGGATGGAATACCCCAAGAATTCGATTATTCTTCTTTTAATAAGGATCAATCGTATATTTTTACGGCTAGCTTGTTCCATAAGCATACGTTTGCGAAAAACCATATATTGGAAACGACCCTTGCTTTCAATAAGAATCATAACGAGAATGACGGAAATCGCTCGGAGTCATATCTGGATTGGTCTTATCTGAATACATATTTATATAAGAACGACCGGAATTCCGGTCGTTTTGATGTGGATTATAATGTGGATTTTGCAAATGGAGGTAGCTTGAATGTAGGGAATCAGACTCGTTTTACGAGTGATCGTATACGTCAAGTGAGTATAGGAATGCCTACTTTCCGGCACGAGAAATGGGAAGAGTATTTGTATGCGGACTATAGCCAGTCTATAAAGCGTTTTTCTTATATGCTTTCTGCTGGGCTGGAAGGAATTTGGCTGAAAGCGGGTGAGGCCTCTAATCATTACTTCAAGCCTCGCATTTCTTTAAGCGGTAATTATGATTTTAGCGATCATCTATCTACGAGATTGGGATACACGCTTACCAATACGGCTCCTACCGAGAGCGAATTGAATCCTTATAATATGTCTACGGATTCTTTAGTGAAGACACAAGGAAATCCTTATCTGCTTCCGAGCCAAAATCATAAATTGAACCTATCCTTGACATTTAACACGAAAGGATTTTATTTGACACCGAGCGTCTCTTATCGGATCAGTACGGACTTGGTGGAATCGTATGGATTCAGCGAAGAGGATATTTATATCAGTAGCTATAGGAATAGCGGGAAGTATAAGAATTTACGCATAGGGGGAAGTCTGTCTTATCGGATAGGCAATTTAGGGCGTATAGGTGTCAATGCGTATCATGTCGTGGATTATTATGAGAATGAAGATCCAAGGAAAGGGTTTAGTACCTCTTTGTATTTCAATGCGAATTATAAGAAGTGGTATTTGGGTGCTGATATATTATATAACAATTATACCTATACGCCAATCTCTCGTGTGAAGTATCATAGCCCTTCTTTTTCGATGGTACAGGTCTCTTATAATTTTACGGACTATTTCTATATTTCCGTGGCGATGGAGAATTGTTTGGTTACTTATCGTACCTCGATGGAATTACGTAGTGGTAGCTATGAGAACTACAGCGATCAACGAAAAATCAGTGCCTCTTTTCGGCCTTGGATCTTGCTTCGTTATACATTCCGTAAAAACAAGTCGAAAGCAATGAAAGAACGGAAAAATGTGTATAGTATAGAGGAAGGTATTAAATTATGAGCTTCCCCCATATCAAGCAACCCGACTCCATGGAATGCGGCGCCACCTGCCTCCGCATGATCGCCAAGTTCCATGGCAAGGAGTATTCCGCCGAGACGATGCAAAACCTTTGCGTCGTAACCCGGGAAGGAGTCTCCATGCTGGGTATCGCTGATGCCGCCGAGTATATAGGATTTCGTACGATATGTGGACGAATGACCTTGGGGAAGATGGTGGAGCAACGCCCCTTCCCTTGTATCCTCCATTGGAACCAAGATCATTTTGTCGTATTATATGACGTTAAAAAGAAACAGGATGGGAAATCTGTTTTTTATATAGCCGATCCCGGTAAGAATTTGTTGCGTATCGATGAGGAAGAGTTTCGTAATGCGTGGATCAGTACCCGTTCGAGAGGGGAGGAGAAAGGCATATTAATGGCCTTGCAGCCGACCCCCGCTTTTTATGAGCGGAAAGATGAACGTCATACGGGAAGGGATCCTTTTCATTTCCTTTGGGGGTATATGAAACCTTATAAACGTTTCTTTATCCAGTTGTTGCTGGGGCTTGCGCTGGGAAGCGTGTTGCAATTAATCTTTCCGTTTCTTACCCAAGCGATCGTGGATAAAGGTATAGCTACTAAGAATCTGAATCTGATCTATCTGATCTTGGCGGGACAATTAATGCTGGTCGTGAGCCGTGCCTCGGTGGACTTTATCCGTCGCTGGATATTACTACATATAAGCGCAAGGGTGAATATATCATTGTTATCCGATTTCTTGATCAAACTGATGTGTTTGCCCATGTCGTTTTTCGATACGAAAATGACGGGAGACTTGTTGCAGCGTATCCACGACCATGAACGGGTGGAGCGTTTTCTCACGGCGCAGACATTGACGGTGCTTTTCTCCGCTTTCAGCTTCGTGGTGTTCGGTGGGGTATTACTTTATTATAATCGATTGATATTCTTTATTTTCGTACTAGGTAGCGCTTTATATGCCGTATGGGTGACATTCTTCCTTAAAAAACGCCGTTTGCTGGACTATACTTATTTTGAGCAACGGGCCCGTAATCAATCGAAAACCATGCAGTTATTGAATGGCATGCAGGAGATCAAGCTCCAGCATTGTGAGCGCCGCCGCCGTTGGGAATGGGAGGATATACAAGCGGACTTGTTCCGGACGAACATCGAATCGATGCGGCTGCAACAGAGTCAGGAGGCCGGCAGTATCTTGATTAATGAGGTAAAGAATATCGTAATTACGGTGATTGCCGCTACGGATGTGATCGGGGGTAGCCTGTCGTTGGGTATGATGTTGGCTATACAGTATATTATCGGGCAGTTGAACGCTCCGGTGGAACAGTTCGTGCAGTTTCTTTATAGTTGGCAAGACGTGAAGATTAGTCTGGAACGGATGAGCGAGATCCATGATCGGGAAGAAGAGGAGACGCCGGAACGTATGATAACCGGTTTTAACGGAAGCGATAGGGACATTGAGATTCGTAACGTGACGTTTCAATATGAGGGCATCCATTCGCCGAAAGTCTTGGAGCGGATAAACCTTAAAATACCTCGAGGCAAGATTACGGCGATCGTAGGAACGAGTGGTAGCGGGAAAACAACCTTGATCAAGTTATTATTGGGCTACTATAATCCGGTAGAAGGTGATATCCGGGTGGGTGGAAATGATTTGCGATCTTTCAGCCTTTTATGGTGGCGTGACCAATGCGGTGCGGTGATGCAAGACGGTTATCTGTTCTCTGAATCGATCGCACGCAATATTGCCGTGGATGACGGTGAGATTGATAAATCTCGCTTATTATTGGCAGCTCGTATCGCCAATATAGAGGAATTTATCGAGCGCTTACCCTTAAAATATAATACGGTGATAGGTCCGGATGGTCAAGGCGTAAGCCAAGGCCAGCGTCAACGGATCTTAATTGCCCGGGCGGTTTATAAGAACCCTTCTTATCTCTTTTTCGATGAGGCGACGAATTCGTTGGATGCCAACAATGAACGTGCCATAGTGGAGAATCTGACGGACTTTTACCGGGGTAAGACGGTAATAATCGTCGCCCATCGATTAAGTACCGTACGCAATGCCGATCAAATAGTCGTTCTTGACAAAGGCCGTATCGTAGAGGTAGGCACCCACGACGTGCTGATCGATCGCAAAGGCGCTTATTATAATTTAGTGAAGAATCAATTAGAGTTGGGGAATTAAGGATATGTCGACATACAATGAGATGAAGAAAAAAGCAGAATCGGATCAAAACCGTATCGAGTTGCGTAGCGAGAAAGTCCGCAACATGATTGGCGAGATGCCTTCCTTCCTGATTCGTTGGGGGAATACGATCTTGGTGGTTATATTCGTGCTGCTGGCTTTGATTGCTTGGTTTGCATTTTTCAAGAAATGAATGTAGGAATATCTTCTGTTTTTCTTATCTTCGTATTCTAAAGTTTACATATATGGCACAAGATATACGTTGGTTACAGCGATTTTCTAATTATTGTAAGGCTTTGGCTAAATTGGGTCAAGCGGTGGACATTGTATCTTGGCGGTTGGAATTAGCGGACGAGATTGATGAACTTTTGCAAGAAGGATTAATCCAGCGTTTTGAATATACCCGTGAATTAGTCTGGAAGGTGATGAAAGATTATGCGGAATATCAAGGTTATACGGATATTCGAGGTTCACGTGATGCTATACGTAAGGCTTTACAAATGCTTATAGAAGATAAACGATGGATGGAGACAATTGAGGATCGTAATTTGACTTCTCATAATTATGATGACGATGTGGCTTCTGAAATTTATGAGAATATCGTACTGGTTTATTATCCACTATTTTGCCGGTTTGAAGAGAGGATGTTATGTATATCGGAAAATGAGACTAGATGAAGCTGTAAATGAAATATGGATTGAGTGACATAGAATTGAATAAGTTGCGTGAGTTTTACGCTCGATACGAGGATATTGAGGAAGTAATACTTTACGGTTCGCGAGCTAAGGGAAACCATAAACCTTTTTCGGACGTGGATATATCTTTGGTGGGGGCAAACTTGACACGTAGTCGGTTAAATCAGATTGCGTTTGCGATTGATGATTTATTATTACCTTATCAGTTTGATCTCTCTATTTTTCATAAATTGACGAATATGGAATTGGTTGATCATATTCGGAGAGTCGGAATATCTATTTTTTGTAAAGATTGTTCTCAGCCTCCTGCGTGAGCGGTCTTGTAAGCCCACAAGATGATTCTCGGGGGCTTACGTGAGTGCTGACGTTATTTTGCGTATCCTACCGGATGATTGATCATCGGGATTTGGGAGTCGGATAGCTTCAACACTTTTTTCAAAGCATCAGCCTCCATGCTGCCGCGGGGAACCGTTACCAAGCCACATCCGGAGCAGAACAAGGCGATATTCTGAGAGACCAGCCCGGCATCTAAGGCTCCAAAGCGCTCACGTAATTGTGGTGTACCTACATTGCCGAATTTGGAAACATCAGAAACCATCAATAGACAAGCGGGAGCTGAGTTCACGGAGGTTTGCTTTCCTCCAATCAGTGGACGGTGATCGCCTTCCGCTACCGGGTTCAGTTGATGGGCTTTCGGATCATACAGATAAGCGCCCTCTTCCATCAATACGTAGACATCCACATCTTGCTTATTCAAGGCAGAAGCGGCGGTACGTTTCCCATCCTCCCGGTTGATACCGATAGCGGCCCACATCAAATCGGAAAGATCTTGTAGGCTGAGTTTCTTGTTGGCAAACTCGCGCTCGGAGTGACGGTCTGCCAAGGCTTTCATTACCGAAGCGCCCCGGGTCTTGTCGGGAGCATTCAACTTAATGGCTTTTAAACTCTGGGCTTGCAGACTCGTCAAACCCAACATCAAAGTGGCTAATACACAAAAGATAGTTCTCATGACATTGTATTTTAAAGAATTACGAATGCAAAAATAACAATATATTCGTTTTCTCAAAGATTCCTAGGATTATTGTGCAACCTGTTTTACTTGATGTCCGTCTATTATAAAAAAATACTCTTTTTTCAGACTTCTTTAGAAGAAAAAGGAAATATGAACATTATTAATGACTTTATTTGTACGATGAAATCGTAAATAGTGTAATTTGCAGTAAAATGTATTATTTTTATAGTGATAGATGAACGTATGAAAGAGAAATTGTTTGCCTTATTTTGGGTACTGTTCTTTGCGCTTCCTCTGTATGCGCAAGCGGACAAGACAGGTTCCTATTCAATTAAGGGACAGGTGTTAGACTCGCTGAGTAACGAGTCCGTACCCTATGCGACGTTGAGAATTGCTTTAGCGAAGACCCCCGATAAGCCGGTCAAGCTTTTAGCGTGTGATGTGGATGGTAAGTTTCAGGCACCATTGAGTAGCGCCGGTAAATACATCATCTCTATGCAATCGATAGGAAAAGCTCCTGCCGAGAAAACATTTACGATCTCGGATAAACAGAGGAACTTGGATTTGGGTAAGTTGTATATGCAGGAGGATAACCAGCGGCTGGGGGAAGTGACGGTTACGGCACAGAAACCTTTGGTGAAGGCTGAGATCGATAAACTTACCTATAGCTTGGAAGATGATCCGGAGGCACAGACAAACAATACATTGGAAATGCTGCGCAAGGTACCGATGGTAACCGTGGACGGAGATGACCAAATCCAATTGAAAGGCTCCACGAACTTTAAGATCTACATGAATGGCAAGCCTTCTAACCTGTTGAGTAACAATCCAGCTGAGGTATTGAAGAGTATGCCGGCCAATTCCGTGAAAAACATAGAGGTGATCACAGACCCGGGCGCTAAATATGACGCTGAGGGTATCGGTGGTATTATTAATATCATTACGACGAAAAACGCTCTACAAGGATATACTGGTACGGTTCGTGTGAACGGTAGTTCTTTGGGACGTGTCGGTGGTGGCGGCTATATATCCCTTAAAGCGGGTAAGTTTGGATTGACAGCGAATTATAATTACAATTATAATAGGGAGCCTTGGAATGAGTCTACCTCGATACGTGAGGATTTGGAAAATGACGAGCAACATTTCTTGACGCAAAATGGACGTAGGAAGAATAACGGACCCTTCCAGTTTGGTTCGCTGGAAGGTAGTTATGAGATCGACTCCTTGAACTTGCTGACCGTAGGGGCGAACTTATTCCATGGCAAGATGACGAACCGTTCGGAATACACGGTGAATATGCAGGATATCAATCGTAATCCGGTATATGATTATAATCGTAATTCGGACGCTACGGAAACATTTGGTTCTACGGACATTAGCGTGGATTACCAGCATTCTACCCATAAAAAGGATGAGTTGCTGACGATCTCTTACCGTTTCAGCCATTCTCCCAATGATAACAAGGATTATACGGAATTAAAGAATGTCGTGAATTACAATCCTTGGCTCGGCTATCCGCAAAATAATATCAACAAGGCTTCTACGAACGAGCACACCGGGCAGGTGGATTATACGACCCCTACATGGAAGGATCAGACCTTGGAGGTTGGCGCGAAATATATATTCCGCCAGAGCCGGAGTAATACGGATCGTACCGCTTTCAACGATTCGTTGAATATATGGGAGGACATAACTTCTAAGGATAGCCATTTCCGTCATACCCAACATATCTATTCCGCTTATCTGGGCTATTCGATGAAGTTTGATAAGTTTGGCGTGAAAGCGGGGGTACGTGCGGAAGGAACCGCTTTGGACGTGAAGTATGAGATGGCTCCCGATATGAACTTCGATACTCATTATTTCGACGTGGTGCCAAACGCTACCGTCTCTTATCAACTGAATATGGCGCAACAGCTTCGGTTGGGATATAATATGCGTATCCAGCGTCCGGGTATCTGGTATTTGAATCCTTATGTAAATAACGCGGACCCGCAAAACATATCGTTTGGTAATCCGAATCTAGACTCGGAGAAAAGTAATAATATCAACTTGAACTATAGTATGTTCGCCCAGAAGTTCAGTATAAACGCGAGCGCTACTTATACGTTCGTGAATAATTCTATCGAACGATATACGTTTATCGATCCGGAGAACCCGGGTATTTTCCAGACCACTTATGGTAATATCGGTAAGAAACAATCTACCGGCTTATTCGTATACGCGAATTGGAATCCGGTTCCTTTGTTCCGTATCTATATGAATGGTGGAATGGATTATACGGATTTGAAGAGCGAAAAGAATGATATGGCAAACAGTGGTTTCAGCGGTCGTATATTCGCCGGTACGCAGTTTAATTTCCCGTTGGATTTCCGCTTGAATGTACATGGTGGGTATTTTTCTCCTTGGATTCAGTTACAGGGGAAAGGCTCTCCGTTCTATTTCACGGGAATCTCCGTGAACAAGGATTTCTTGAAGAAAAAGCTATCTGTTCAGTTGTCTTTCCAAAACCCGTTCTGGAAGCGGATGAAGATGGAAAGTACTACTTCCGACGATACCTTCTTCCGCCGTGAGATCAATTACCGTACGATGAGAATGTTAATGGTTAGTGTATCTTATCGTTTCGGTACCTTGAAAGATACCATCAAGAAGGTAAAACGAGGTATCAGCAACGATGATATGAAGAGCGGCGGTTCCGGCGGCGGCGAGCAGCAGATGTAAGTTTACAATCCGAAAAACAGTTGGAGAATGAAGAATAGACTATTTGTTAACAATAATACCATTATACTATTCCTTTTTATTATAGGTAGTTTCCTATTCATAGAGTTGAACTTTCGGTATTGGTATCGGTTTCTGGAGCAATACATGATGTTTCAGACTACCGGCGGCTATTTCCAAGATCGGTTGGCCGAACCGGGTGGATTGAATGAATATGTAACCGAGTTCTTATCGCTCGCGTTTATCCATCCCTGCGGGGCTTCGGTGGTGATCGCTTTATTAGTAGGACTGATCTCCGGTTGTTTTTTCCTTTACTTACAAGCTTGTGGGGTGCGTGCCTCTATGTTGGCGGCTATTCTTCCCTCTTTTTTAATTTGGATCTATCCGCAGGAGTCAATCGCCTTGCTCGTGATGCTCGCTTTCGTGCAGGTTCTCGCGTATTTGTATACTTCGATCAAGATTGATTGGCTTCGTTATCTCTTTGGCTTCTTGTTTGTAGGGGGCTCTTATTTTTTCGCGGCACCCGCTAATGTATTGTTGGCTTTATTGATCGCGATCTATGAGTGTTGCGCCAAGGAGGATAAGACTCGTTTGGGGGTGGCTATGATCGCTATCGCTTGGGGAGGTTTGCTACCGTTGATCGCCATGCGTACGGTTTATATTCTTCCGATGCGGGAAGCGTTCTTCAGCAAACATCTATGCCATCCCGAATATCCGATACCTAATTCTTTAGGATATATCGGGCTTTCATATCCTTTGATCGTTTTAATTCTTTATTATGTAAGGAACCGGGTTTTTATCCGTAGGGAATCTTGGAAGCGAATCGTTTCTTACGCTTTCCTCCTAATAGCGATGACTTATGGGATTCTCTATAAGAAAAACCCGATGGAGCAGGCCTATCGGTACGATTACTATGCACGGCAGGGAGAATGGCAAGAGATAGTCTCACATGCTCGTGCGCATTCGGTCCGGGATATGGATGCCCTGATTTATTTGAATCTGGCTTTATCACATACGGGACGATTTTCTGGCGATTTGATGCGTTTCCCTCAGATCGGGGTGGAGGGCTTTATCCCGCACGATCCGAAAAGCCGGATGGGATTGATCGAGGCGAGCGAGGTAGCTTGGCAAGTAGGGCAGGTAAACGCAGCGCAACGTTTCGCCTTTGTGGGTGTATTAAGCTCGCAACGTTGCGTGCAGCCTCGTTTGATGAAGCGTTTGGTGGAGACTTATCTGGTAACCGGCGAATACCGTGCCGCCGAGAAATATATTAAGATCCTTGAATCGACTCCCCACTACAGGGATTGGGCAAAAGCGCAGCGCCCGTTGCTCGACTCCGTGGTTTGTGCCTCTACCGATTGGATAAAGGCGAAGAGGGCGGTACTTCCGGTAACGGATAATCCCTTAGACTTGACCTTGACATTTCCCAATGCGCTGGCTTTCTTGATCGACGATCATGCCGATAATCGTCCGGCTTTTGAGTATGGAATGGGATACTTGTTGGTTTATAAAGACTTGATGACATTTATGCATTATATGGAATTGATGAAAGAGCGAGGCGAGTCATTTCCCGTTCTCTATCAAGAGGCTATATGCCTGTTTTTCGCTGCCGTGCAGAAAGACCCGGAGGCGTTCAAAAGCTATCCGATCAGTTCGGAGGTACAAAACCGCTTTCTGCAATTTATGAAAGTGGCTCGAAGCATGCCTCCTGCCGCCTTGAAAGCGCAGTTTGGCGATACCTATTATTATTACGCTCAATTTACCCCGACTCCTAAACGACAATAATTATGATGGATAATACGAGGAAACGAAAGATCGTCCGAAACTTTGTGATCGGATATTTACTATTGCAAGTTCTGGTTATTGTACTATACTTGGGTTTTTGGGCGGTACATCCGGGTGGCTTTGTTGTTGCCGAGAACGAACGCATGTCTCCCCCGCCGATGTTCCCTGATTACCAAGGGGGTTACTATACCTTATAATATAGCCCCATTGAATTTCCGTATTGACGTGCCCGCTGAAAAATGCTATGCGAAGATCGAGGGTAGCGAGCAGGGGGTGTTTGAGTATTACGGAACGAATACGATCTGTTTTAAGTCCAAGGATTGGGAACGGCTTACCCGTGCGAATAAAGGTAAAGCCTTTTTTGTTACGATCGCGACGAAAGAGGGAGACGAATGGACTAAATGGGCACCATTCTCTGTCTATATCAGTGATCAAGCGATCGACTCTCATTTAGTATACCGTTTGATAGAGCCGGGATACGAGAAATGGCATATTGTGGGTATTTATCAGCGGAATTTGGAGTCGTTTGACGAACAGCCGATTATCCGTAACGATATGACCGGCTATAATTGTATGAACTGCCATTCTTTTTGTATGGGAGATCCGGGGCAGATGATGTTCCATATGCGTGCGGCGAATGGCGGCACTTATATTGTCCAAGACAAGAAGATCAGTAAATTAAATACGAAAACGAAGGAGACGATCAGTAATATGACGTATCCTTTCTGGCATCCGTCCGGACGCTATATCACCACTTCGGTAAATGATATCAAACAGTTTTTCCATTCCGTGAAAGAGAAAAAGATGGAAGTGTTCGACTTGGAGTCCGATGTGGTCGTATATGACGTGAAAAACAAAGAAATCCTTTCGAAAGCCTCATTGCTCACAAAAGATGCTTTCGAGACTTTCCCTGCGTTCTCTCCGGATGGTAAATGGCTTTATTTCTGCACGGCCCCGGCCCAGAAGATGCCGGAGAATTATGATAAGGTACGTTATAATCTCTGTCGTGTCGCGTTCGATCCGGATCGTGGCGAGATCAGCTTCCCGATCGATACGTTGGTACATGCGGATAGCTTGAGCTATACATTTCCCCGTATCTCTCCCGATGGACGTTTCCTTATGTACACGGAAACCGCTTATGGGCAGTTCCCTATTTGGCACCCGGATGCGGAGATCCGGATGATGGATTTGGAGAATCGGACAGCGATGGATATGTCCGCGTTGAATAGCCCGGATACGGATAGCTATCATTCTTGGAGTAGCAATAGCGATTGGGTCGTATTTAGTAGCCGCCGGGATAATGGCTTATATACTTTACCTTATATTTGCTATATCGGGAAAGACGGTAAACCTTCGAAACCGTTCTTATTGCCTCAAGAAGATCCGGATAAGTATGACTATCAGTTGTATTCCTACAATATTCCGGAATTGACGAAAGGCGCCGTAGAGGTCAGCCCCTATGAGATCCAGCAAGTAGCCGAGAAAAATAAACCGGAGCAGGTTCGGTTTAAATGACCGGATCTATTTATATTCGCGTATAAATGAGAGATAAGATGACAAAAGATATTATAGCCGAATCTGTACAGAACGACTTACGGTATTTGCAATTGTTGGCACGGAGTTTCCCGACGATCGCGGATGCCAGTACGGAGATCATTAATCTGGAAGCGATCTTGAACCTACCGAAGGGTACGGAGCACTTCTTGAGTGATTTACATGGCGAGGATCAAGCCTTTAGCCATGTGCTGAGAAACGCTTCCGGTGCCGTAAAGCGCAAGGTGAACGAGATTTTCAGTAATACGCTCCGGGAATCCGAGAAGAAGGAGCTTTGTTCCTTGATTTATTATCCGGAGGATAAGCTGGAACTGATCAAGAGCCAAGAGCAAGATCTGGAAGATTGGTATCAAGTGACCTTGAATCAATTGGTACGTGTTTGCCGGAACGTGTCCTCCAAATACACCCGTTCGAAAGTACGTAAGGCTTTACCCAAGGAGTTCTCCTATATTATTCAGGAGTTATTGCACGAGTCTTCCGTAGAGCCGAATAAATCCGCTTATGTGGATCAGATTATTTGTACGATCATCTCCACGGGACGTGCGGACGATTTCATTATCGCTATGTGCAACCTGATCCAACGGCTGACAATCGACCTATTGCATATCATCGGCGATATTTACGATCGGGGTCCGGGCGCTCATTTGATCATGGATATCCTTTGCGATTACCATAATTTCGATGTTCAATGGGGTAATCATGATATCTTATGGATGGGAGCCGCTTCCGGTAATTTGGTAAGTATCGCCAACGTGATTCGTATGTGTTTACGCTTTGGTAATATGGCTACCTTAGAAGATGGATATGGCATCAATCTTTTGCCGTTGGCCACTTTCGCGATGGAGGCGTACGGGGATGATCCATGCGCGTTATTCATGCCGAAAACAAAGTTCGCCGATAACGCGATGGATGAGAAGACCACTCGTTTGATCGCCCAGATGCATAAGGCGATCACGATTATCCAGTTCAAGCTGGAGGGTGAGATCATCCGCCGTCGTCCGGAGTTCGAGATGGATGACCGGATGTTGTTGCACCATATCGATCTGAAGCGGGGAGTGGTTCATATCGATGGAAAGGATTATACGCTTAAAGATACCAACTGGCCTACTTTAGACCCGAAAGATCCGTATCGTCTTTCTATTGAGGAGGAGGATTTGATCCGAAAGATCTTGCATTCTTTTGAGAGCAGCGAGAAGATGAAAAAGCATATGCGTTGTTTCTTCCGGCATGGGGGAATGTATCAGGTTTGTAATTCCAATTTACTGTTTCATGCCTCTATCCCGATGAATCCGGATGGAACATTTAAGTCCGTACGTATCTTGGGGCAGGATTATAAGGGCCGTGCATTGCTAGACCGTGTGGATCAACTGATCCGTACGGCTTATTTCAAGACCGGGGAGCAGGAAGAAGTGGAATATGCGCATGATTATATCTGGTATCTTTGGGGCGGCAAGGACTCCCCGTTATTCGATAAAAGCAAGATGGCTACTTTCGAGCGTGCCTTTATCGAGGAGACCGAGACTCATAAGGAGGAAAAAGGCGCTTATTATACGCTGCGTGAGCAAGAGGAAATTTGTGATAAGATATTGGATGAGTTTGGGGTGACCGGTATGCATCGGCATATCATCAACGGACATGTCCCTGTCCGTTCCAATCAAGGTGAGAATCCCATCAAGGCGAATGGCAAGATGTTGGTAATCGATGGCGGTTTCTCCCGTCCGTATCATTTGGAAACCGGTATCGCGGGCTATACATTAGTATACCATTCCCGTGGTTTCCAGCTTGTGCAACACGAACCCTTCGAATCCCGGGCGAAAGCGATCGAGGAAGGCTTGGATATCAAATCCACTACGATCGTGGTAGAATTAAGCTCCCATCGCCAGATGGTGAAAGATACGGATAAGGGTGCGGATCTTCAAAGCCAGATCAAGGATCTAGGGAAATTGCTTTACGCCTATCGGAATGGGTTGATAAAGGAGAAGGAGAGGATGGAGCGGTAGTTCCTGACCGATAGGGTACCGGACATACTGTAACGCTCCCCTAATGCCCATAAGCATTTGGGCACACGTTCATTCTTTCAAACGCCTAGTAGGTAAGAGCGCAATATTCAAGATCGGGGGACAAGAAGAGGCAAAGAATCTACTACATTGATCCTCATATAAAAAAGGTCTATGGTATTGACAAATATCCAATAGAATAATAGAAGATACAAAACAAGCAACGCCCCGTCGAATAAGTTGGTGACGGGGCATTACTTTCTAAGAATGTCTTCACTTTCAACATCAATAGAATCCGAAAACCTTTGTCACCTGTTGACCGGTAGACGCAAGAGGACCTGATAGAGTAACCGTACAGCCACGTGATCCTCCTGTCTTGAAGAATATTTCACATAAATGGCTATCAGAGATATAAGATGATATACCATTACCGGAGACAGACCAATTATAGAAAGATAATACGGGATTACTTATGACAATTGTAAGCCTTGTGGGTGTATTGTATCCGGGAATCTGGTTTGTGGTCATCAACTCAATCTGCCCGGAGAAAGTATCACCTGTAAAATATCCTTCTAGCATCAGAGGGTCAGAAGCTCTATACGCTTCTTGGGAGGCTTCCACATAATTAGCGGGCTTTTCCGCATAGTTCGCAACGGCGACGAGTAACATCGCAAGTAAAATCAAATACTTCTTCATGTTCGTATTATTTTAAGATTATACAAAAAGGGCTAGACGAAACCTAAAAAGTCTCATCTAGCCCATAGAATATTTTAGAATGCGGGATAACCCGGGTTCTGTTTTAAGTTCTGGTTCGTTTGCCATGCGTCTTGAGAGATCGGGAAGATATTCATGTAGTCTTTCCCTTTCGTTTCAGATTTCAGCCAACGAGCGTTTTGGAAAGTTCCAAAGCGAATATTGTCTTGACGTGCGTGGCATTCCCAAGCCAACTCGAACTTACGTTCTAAGGCGATCTTTTCTAGATCTACGGATGCGTAATTGTGGTTAGAGTTGCCGTAAGCACGTTCGCGGACCGCATTGACCAAACGTGTAGCCTCCGCATTGTTGCCTCCTGTGCGTATCAAACACTCTGCTTTCATCAAATATACATCAGCCAGACGGAAGATATGGAAATCATTCTCCATCGCATTAGTTAAGGACTTATCGAAAGTCCATTTGTTACAACGAGCGCCGTCTTCTTGGTTCACGTCACCCCAAATCGTACCATCACGTTCCGTTCCGGGGATAACCGTAACTTCCGGAGTGTGTATCAAAGGACGGTCGTGTGCCGTGATCAACACTTCCCCAGTAGCTGGGTCGATACTTGGACCTACTAAGAAAGAGCCTTCATAACGGGGATCTTCCTTGTCGAATAGCAATACATAATCCGGCTGTGCGCAAATACCGTTCCATGCGCTGAAAGTAGCTCCAAGAGGTATATTATCTTTATAGTGCAAAGTACGGTAATGTAATTGATTTTGCCATTCCGTATCGTTCGCACTAAAGCAGCAAGCCAAGATAGCTTCTCTTGATTGTTGGTTATTTACTTGGAAATTTGTTTTCCAGTTAGCCTCTAATATATAAGGAAGCCCCATCACTACATCACAAGCGTCAGCGGCCTCTTTATATCGAGGAGAGTCTACGCCCCAAGCCTCTGCGTTTAGGTACAACTTTGCCAATAAGGTATAAGCGGCACCTTTCGTAAATTTTCCATAACTAGCGTCAGAAACATCTTCACGAAGCAAGTCCTTGATCTCGTTTACCTCTTTAACCAACCAATCATAAACTTCCTTCCTTGTTTTGCAAGTTGGCAGTTCTGTGTCATTGTAATCTATGCTCAATGGAACATTTCCCCAATTATCCATCAGGTAATAAATCCAGAACGCACGTACACCGCGGATTTCCGCTAACGCTCTAGCTTTTGCGGATTCTTCCAATGCGGAAGTACTAATTGTCTCGTAAATTAAGTTACAAGCAGAGATCGCTTCCGTAGATCTTGACCATGCGTTTTTCACGGCTGAGGTATTCGCAGTCCATGCGTGCATGTGTAACTCACGATACTGACCACCATCATACCAGTCACCACCTTTACGGGTAGGTACGACCGCCATATCTCCTGAGCATTCCGATAAAGCAATACATGCGTCAGAGAAATATCTTTTAAATGTATTGTATGCAGGGCCAATGATCGAATTGATTTCACCATCGGTTTTACCGAAGTTTTCTGCTGGAATCTTATCATACACCGTTTCATCCAAATCCGTACAGGAGGGCATGGAAAACATTAGTGCAGCACCAGTAAATAATGATATAATTGATTTTTTATTCATAATTAATAACGATTTAATTTAGAAAGTTAAATTAACACCCAATGTGAAGGTACGTGCCTTCGGGAAGAATTGACGAGGCTCAATACCCGGAGACAAACCAGCGTCCGTATCGGAAGATTCACCACGGAACAATTCAACCTCTGGGTCTAAACCTTTGTATCCAGTAATTACGAATAAGTTCTGAGCGGCGAAATAAAGACGAGCTTTATCCAACCAATTAATCTTCTTCGTATCGAAGGTGTAACCTAAGGCCAAGTTATCCAAACGGATGAACGAACCATTCTCCAAATAATAAGAACATACGCGAGAAGATTCTTTCATCGTATAAGTCAATTCATCATCTAATGCGTTTGTACCGATCAAGTACGTATTATTCGCATAAGCCGCACGCGGGTTGTTCAATACCTTGTTGCCGATCGTTCCACGGAAGAAGAAGCTGAAATCCCAGTTCTTCCAAGTGAAATTATTTTGCCATCCAAATGTCAAGTCCGGTTGTGCGTCTCCTACGTATGTGCGGTCATCGTCCGAGATCTCACCATCACCGTTCAAATCCGTAATGATATATTTTCCGTCCTTGATACCCGTACATTCCAGCATGAAGAATTGTCCTACGGGACGGCCTTCCTCTACTACGTGAGAAGTTACGCCGGAAGCACCACGGATCCATGGATCGCCTGTATAAATACGGTCTGTCGTATAAAGATCGCTTGACAACTTCGTGATTTCATTTTTATTGTGGGACAAGTTCAATGACATATTCCAGTTGAATGTCTTGTTACGGATCACGTCTAAGTTTAACAAAACCTCGATACCTGTATTTTTCATATCACCTACATTGGCTTGCATACGGTCGTAAACATACGGAGGAGTCGGAACCTTGTAAGTATAAAGCATGTCTGATGTACGTTTGTCATACCATTCGATTGTACCACCTAAACGGCCATTGAACAAAGAGAAATCTAAACCGATGTTTAACATAGCCGTAGACTCCCATTTCAAATCCGGGTTGGCATTCTGGGAAATCTTATAAGATGTAGCCCAATTACCATTGTCATAATAGATACCGGACATGCCATAAAGCTCCATGCTCTTATACGGCTGTAAACCATCTTGGTTACCGGTAACACCGTAGCCCGCACGTAACTTCAAGTCATTGATCCAGTTCACGTCTTGCATGAATGCCTCTTGTGAGATACCCCAAGCTGCGGAAACAGAGGGGAACGTACCCCATTTATGATTCGCACCAAACTTAGAGGAACCATCTCGACGGACGGTAGCCGTAATCATATAACGCTCGTCATAGGTATAGTGAGCGCGGGCGAACATAGAGATCAATTTGTAGTAGTTCTTGCCTGATTCAACGTCGCCTGTCTTTAATCCGGCTCCGGATTGCAAAGCGTTATACGACAAATCGTTGATCAAGAAGTTGCGGTTCTGGGCGAAGAAATAAGAATATGTGTTATCCTCCCAAGAGTAACCGAGAATCGCATTCAACTTATGTTTCTCGTCCGCACCAAAAGACTTATTGTAGTCCAAGGTCCACTCCATCAAGTTACGATCCCATGCCCGATTACGTTTTTGCGCAAAGCCATTATTACCCTGTCCGACCGTCGTACGAGAGTCGTCATAGCGGCTATATTCATTAGAAAAACGGCTCTTATATAAATTCGCCTTGATGTTCAATCCGTTGATGATCTCGAATTGGATATCACCGGCACCATAAAAATAAACGTTGCTGTTTTTTCGCTCGTTCAAATTTTGGTTTTGAACAGGATTACCTTGGTCATACTCCGCATTAACTTTCGTGAAGTAAGAACCATCAGCGTTATAAACTGGGTAAACAGGCAACATGCTGTATGCCAACACGAAATTGTCTCCATTCGGAACATGTGAGTCTGTCAAGGTAGCAGATCCGGTCAAACCAATACGCAAACGGTCATTGATCGCACGCTGTTGGAACTGGAAGCGGAAGCTATGGCGTTGCATATCGTTATCACGCATGATACCATTTCGATCCAAATAGGTATAAGACGCACGATAGTTGTTCTTAGAACCACCACCGGACAAAGAGATTGAATGGTTCTGAGAAACTCCGGTACGAGTCAGTTCATCAAACCAATCTGTGTCGGCACCATATTGGTCGTATACGCTATAATCTAGGCCTTTGCTGTTTGCGTAACCTCTCCACTCGTCCGCATTCATTAAATCGGGCTTGTTGGCCATCTGATCAAAGGCAACATAACCATCATAGCTGATTTGTGTCTTGGAGCCAGAACCTCTCTTGGTGGTAATCAATACTACACCACCAGCGGCACGAGAACCGTAGATAGCGGCGGAGGAGGCATCTTTCAAGACGGAGATAGATTCGATATCGGAAGGAGCTACCGTTGACATATCACCACCGGGAATACCATCGATAACGATTAACGGACCTTGGTCGTTCTGCAACGTGGATGTACCACGCAAACGCATCGTAGATCCACGCGTCACATCACCGGAGCCGGAAGTGATCGTCAAACCAGCTACCTTGCCTTGCAACAAGTCGGAAGCATCGCGTGTGATACCTTTGTTAAAACTTTCTTCAGATACGTTCGCCACGGATCCCGTGATCTCCCTACGAGTCTGCGTACCGTAACCGATCGCCACGACCTCTCCCAAGTTTACGACGGATGGAGATAACTTAATCTCTACCGTGCTACGTCCTTTAACACTCTCTTCGATCGTGTTATAACCAATAAAGGATGCTTGAAGAACAGCCTTTTTTAAATCATTTACGGTAAGGCTGTAGTTACCGTCCATGTCAGTGATAGTACCATTGGTAGTTCCCTTTTCTACGATGTTCGCACCGATGATGGGTTCACCAAGTTCATCTAGTACTATGGTTCATCTAGAACTTTTCCTTTAACAGCGCCAGATTGGGCAAATGCCGCTGTCATGCAAAAAGACATCAACACTGAAAGTATCACTACCTTACAGCGTCTGAAAGAATCAAATGTTTTCTTTCGTTGCATAATTACTTAATTTTTAGGTTAACAATCATTGAATTCACAAACACAATTGAGAATTTTCGAGGCAAATATAATAACTTTTTTTAAATTAAACCATGATAGTGTAAAAAAACATTACATAAAACCATCCATACTTTGTTTTGATGATTGATTTATTTCACTCTATTGTGTAATACCCATATGGTACCTGATATACCTAAATGCTACCATGCTTGATTTTTTATTACGGAAAAATATTGAATATGTTTGATATTAACAGTGTATACGTAGCATGATTCTAAACCATGGTACTAGATGAACAAGGTGAGCCCATCATCGGTGCGAACATTGTAGAAAAGGGTACTACCAATGGTACGATTACCGATATTGACGGTAATTACACTCTAACGCTTAACGACTTGAAAAAAGCCGTTCTTCAATTTTCTTTTATTGGTTATAACACTTTGGAAGAAGGTGTTAAAGGACGTAACAAAGTGGACGTTAAATTAGCTCCATCCGTAGTAAATTTGGGTGAGGTTGTTGCGATCGGTTATGGTACGCAGACTCGTAAGGAGATTACCGGATCTGTAGCCAATGTCTCCGAGGAAAACTTCAACAAGGGTGTTAATCGTGATGCTTCAGATTTGCTACAAGGTAAAGTGGCTGGTTTGCAGATTACTTCTGGCTCTGGTGATGTGACTCGTAGCTCTCAGATTCGTTTGCGTGGTACTTCTACCTTGCAAAACGATCAAGGTCCTATGATCGTTATCGATGGTGTTCCCGGTGGTGATATGTCTACGGTTTCTCCTTCAGATATCGAGTCTATTTCCGTATTGAAGGATGCCTCTTCTGCTGCTATCTATGGTTCTCGTGCCGCAGGTGGTGTTATCTTGATTACGACCAAGAGAGGTTCGGGAGCTAAGACTCAGATTAATTATGATGGTTATGTGACAATGGATAAGGTTGCTAACAAACCGGATATGCTGAATGCTTCCGAATGGCGTGATGTGAACAAACAATTGGGTAGTGACATCTCGCAATATGACAAATATAACGCTGATACTGATTGGTTCGGTGCTTTATTACGCACGGGTATTTCTCAGAATCATGCCTTGTCATTGTCTGGAGGTTCTTCCAAAAGTAACTATCGTGCGTCTTATACTTACTTAGACCGTAAGGGTATCGCTCGCGATAACTGGATGAAGCGTCACAGTTTCCGCTTCCAATTCCAGCAACGAGCTATCAATGATCGTTTGCGTATTGGTTTGACGGGAGCTGCTACCTTGACAGATATGCAAGCTACGTTTGCCGACTATTTCATCGCTGCTTACAATAATGTTCCGGTCGTTCCGATTTACAATGAAGATGGCTCTTATTTTACGGGTAACGACAACGCTTATAACCAAGGTAACATGGTGAAAGCCCAAGATGAAAACTACAAATTATTCAAAAATAATTATTTCTATGGACAAGGCGATGTGCAGTTTGAAGTAATTGAGGGCCTGAACGTAAAGGCGAACTTATATAAGAGTCGTTATACTAGCGATTATAGCCAATGGGAAAGCCCTGACAATGCGTTAGGTGGTGGTGCCGGAAACTCTTTGGGTGATAGCTCGAATGGCTATGCCAAGAGACGCAACTTCGTATGGGATCGTGAGTTGATGGAATGGACGGCCGACTATAACAAGTCTTTCGGTGCGGAGGAAAAACATAAACTGAACGCTTTGCTGGGTTATTCTTGGGAAACCAACGGTTATCAGTCGCAAGAATCTTTGGCAACACAGTTCTCTGTAGCATCTATGGGTGCCAACTCTATCCAAGCTGGTAACGATTTGAAGATCGGTAATGTGACTTCCAGCAAGAATGACTATAAATTGATCTCTTTCTTTGCCCGTGCGCACTATAGCTACGATGAGCGATATATGATCACCGCTACGATGCGTCGTGATGGTTCTTCTAAGTTCGGTGCTAATCATAAATGGGGATGGTTCCCATCTGTATCTGCTGCTTGGGGTATTTCTCAAGAGGCCTTTATGCAGGATATCAGTTGGTTGAACGACTTGAAGTTGCGTGCTGGTTATGGTGTGACAGGTAATCAAGATGGTTTGAAGCCTTATAAGAGCTTGGAGTTGTATCAGCCGTATGGTACTTATTACAACGGTGGTGGTACATCTACCTCTTTCCGTATCACGCAGAACCCGAACCCGGATTTGAAGTGGGAATCAACTGCTATGTTTAATATCGGTGTAGACTTCCAGTTATTTAACGGTCGCTTGGGCGGTACGGTAGAATATTATAGTAAGAAGACTTCCGATATGCTTTATGACTATGCTGTACCGACTCCAACGTATGTGTATAAAAAGATCGCTGCCAACGTTGGTGATATGAGCAATAAGGGTATCGAGGTCATGTTGAACTTAGACGTGATCCGAAACAAGAGTTTTAACTGGAATACTTCTATTAATTTGTCTCACAATAAGAATGAGATCACGAAGTTGTCTAACGACCTGTTTTCAACAAGCCGTGTTTATGTAGGTGATCCGTGGATCCGCGGCGCTTCCGGCGTGACTTCTCATGTGGTAGAGGAAGGCTATCCGGTCGGTCAGTTCTTTATGTTGAAATGTAACGGCATTGATGAAAACGGTAAGTTTATTATGGAAGATGTCAATAAGGATGGACAAATCTCGGACGATGACCGTACATACGTAGGTGATTCCCAGCCGGATTTGACATTTGGATGGAACAATACCTTCACTTGGAAGAATTGGGATGCCAGCTTCTTCTTACGTGGGCAGATCGGTGGCAAGTTGTTGAACAACCCGCGTGCCGCTGATGGTAACAATACCGAGGTAGCCGGAGCTAACGCTATGAAAGGTGATGACTTGATGTTACTGAGAGAGAATTCACGTGTAAGCTCATATTATTTGGAGAATGCCTCTTTCGCCCGTTTGGATAATATGTCTATTGGTTATACATTCAATACGAAGAAGATTGATTGGCTAGACAAAGCCCGTATTTATGTAGCTGCTCAGAACTTGTTCGTAATCACAAGCTATTCCGGTTTGGATCCGGAAGTGGAGCTCTTCCGTGGCGAGGCTAGCGATACGGATGCCGGTCTGTCACCGGGTATCGAACCGCGTAACTATATGCCGAAGGCTCGTTCATTTACATTTGGTGTTAACTTATCATTCTAATTTTAAATGCATTCGTTATGAAAAAAAGAAATATAATATCGCTCTTGACTGGCACGGCTCTCCTTTTTTCTATGCCAGCGTGTACGAACTTGGATGAAACGGTATACGATAATGTCCCTGCGGATTCATTCGGTTATACTGATTCGGAGATCAGTGTGTTGGTAGGGACCGTGTATAAGACATTGAAGAATTATCCTGCGGATGGAAATTTTATTGCGCTGGATATGATGTCGGGATCTGATGCTGTTACTCCTACCCGTAAGGGTGGCGACTGGTATGATGGTGGTCAGTACCGTGAGATCTACATGCACACATGGACTTCGCAGACTTCTGTGATCAAGGGAGCATGGTCTACGGCTTCTGAGGCTATCGGTACTTGTAATGCCAACTTGAAGGTAGTGGAATCTTCTGATTTCTTATCGGACGAACAGATGTCTTTATATACATCTGAAATCCGAGGTATCCGTGCTTTTTGGATTTACAAGATGATGGACGATTGGGGCAATATTCCATTGGTTACCGATTATGCGGATAAGGAACTTCCGGCTTGCCAACCTCGCCAGACCGTGTTTGATTGGTTGATTAAAGAAGTGACAGAGATTGCGGAAACTTGTCCGGGTCGTGAAAATGGTTATGCTAAGTTTACGAAAGGTGCAGCTTATACGTTGTTGGCTAAATTATATTTGAATGCGGAAGCTTGGGGTGTAAGTTGTAACAATGCTTACCAGATGGCCGCAGAGTGTTGCGACAAGGTGATGGCGATGGGTTATATATTAGAGCCGGACTTTAAGGCAAACTTCTCCTTGACGAACGAGAGTTCTCGTGAGGCGATCTTGGCCGCTCCGTTCTCAGAGACGGATACGGATAAGGATAATCGTTGGCAATTGATGAACCGTACGTTGCACTACAAAGATCAGTTGGCTCTTTCTAACGGTGTTTCTGCTTGGAATGGTGTTTGTGCGCAGCCGGAATATGTTAAATTGTTCTCTGATGACGATCCTCGTAAGGAAGCTACATTCTTGATCGGCCAGATGTATAATGCCTCGACTGGTGAGCCTATTGAGACAGACCATGGTTTCTTGTTGAACCATACGATCGATGTTACTATGTTGGCTGGTACGGAATATGATGGAACAACTTGGGGAGCGGTAAATCAGCACGATGGCGCACGTTGCCAGAAATGGCCGTACTCAACGACTTTGACAGACGCTATGGGTAATGACTTCCATGTGTTCCGTTATGCGGATGTTCTTTTAATGAAAGCAGAGGCATTGCTTCGTAGTGGTGGTAGTGCGTCTGAGGCCACAAGCTTGGTTAATCAAGTCCGTGAACGTGCGTTTGGTGATTCCAATCATAATTACGCTACTGTTACGCTGGATGATATCCTTCTTGAGCGTCGCCTCGAATTGTCTTGGGAGATGCACAACCGCCAGGATGATATCCGTTTCGGGGTCTATGACAAAGGTATGTGGGCTGCTTCAAATTGTGTGAGAAAGACAGATGCTTATTTGAAATTGTTCCCTATATCTCAAGATGCTTATCAATCTAACGATAAATTGACTCAGAATCCGGGTTATCCTGCATTCAAATAAAGACTTTCAGAGCTAGATGAGGTACGGTAGTACTTTGTCTAGCTCACTAAAGTAAGGAAGAATCGTTTATTTCGAGCCAATGTATGTCTTGTCATCAAATTTGAAAGAAAATATTAGCAATCCATTGCCTTATAGTGATTTCTTGAAAAACGCCCTTTTGATCCTTTTTTGATGTTTCCTTGACACACCTTATTTCCGTGCAGAAACATATCTCCTCTTTATTCTTATCCCCATCTCAAAATCATGCCCATAGTATAACCGTGACAATCTAACTGGTATAATATAACTCGATTTTAGACATAGTAAAAGCAAGTTAGCTTCATCGGCAAAGTAAGTTAACTTACTTTTGGGGCTTTAGCCACAGTGTGTCTTTTCTTGAAATAACTGGTTCTTCTTTAATTTAGTAGAAGAGCTAGTTGAGTAGTAAAATATGTTTGTGAAACATGGCTGGTATACAGTTGATTAAGTCACTCGTAAAAGGCTTTCCTAGTGATTAGTTATTCACTTCCCAAGCCGTAAGCTAACGACTAGGTATAGTCGTTAGTTATTCACTCGACAAGCCGTTAGTTATTCACTTCAACAGCCAAAAATAGTGTGCTTTTCAACGACCTAAGCATCTCCTTTTGGGAGAATCTAACTGTAAGCAAAATATTGAAATGAATGACTATTCGCCTCGAATATTCATTTTTTTGTGACAAACATTTTCTCCGACAAGGCCAAACAGACAAGAATACGGAGGTGAAAATAGCCATTTTGCCCCATTTTCGCATGCGAAAAGTCTCATTTTCCAATGCCAGTACTGGTGTCAGCCAACGCGACTAGTCGCGTTAACCAACACATACTGTCACGCAAGGCGATACATACGGTCATATTGAACGATATATACGGTGGAAAATGGGCTTACGACCGGGCAAAAGCAGAGTTTTGACCCTCCAAATGTGAGCTAGGATGAATTAATTCCGTCTGAGTGAAAGGTCATATTTCAGCAAGTCTCTATAGAACAATCGCTTGCTGTTTTTTTCTTCGATATTTAGAAGCGAGATGTAGATAGGTTCGAAATAAGCGATTCTCCGGCACTTCAGTTGTCAAAGTGTAAAAAAGATAAATGAACTTCTGGAGTTTGAGAGCATCAGAATAAGAAATATGTGACCAGAGTCATGGCCATGAAAAGGCTTCCATTCGCGGCAATGCAATCACCATCCGCTGCAATGTGCGAGACTACATACTTTTTATTTCAAACTATAAATTTAAACAGGCTCTAATTTCATAAAATGGCTTAACTTTGCCAAACAACAAAATATTTTCAGTATGACTCAAGTGAAAGGAATCCCTTACGGAATATCAGATTTCAATCGAATAAGGAATGGTAATTTCTATTTCGTGGATAAAACGATGTACCTTCCGCTTATCGAGAAGATGCCTAGCTATCTTTTCTTGATCCGTCCGAGACGGTTTGGCAAGAGCGTATTCCTAAGCATGATGCGTACGTATTATGATATATTGCGTCAGGATAATTTTGATGCATATTTTGGAGATCTCTGGATTGGTACGCATCCAACCGGTGAAAGGAATAAGTATCAGGTACTTTATTTCGATTTCTCTAAAGCGGGCTGTTCGATGCCGGGAGCGGACCTGATGACAAGTTTCAATGATTATTGCGGCTTAATCATTAATCAGTTCGCGCATGTGTACGCAGCTTATTATGACGCTGATTTTAAGGAGACCGTCGAGCATATAGAAAGCGCGAAGTCTAAGCTGGCTTACATAGAGGTAAAAGCGAAGGAAAAGGGATATCCCCTGTATCTCATTATAGATGAGTACGACAACTTTACCAATGTGATATTGAGTGAGCATGGGCAGCGAATGTTTCATGACTTGACTCATGCCAGTGGTTTCTACCGGGAGTACTTCAAGCAATTCAAGGGAATGTTTGACCGTATATTCATGATGGGGGTAAGCCCTGTGACGCTGGATGGTTTGTCGAGTGGATATAATATAGACTGGAATATCTCGGTAGATGAGATATTTAATGCCATGATGGGATTCGAGGAGGCGGAAGTTCGTGAGATGTTCCGTTATTATCAGCAAAACGACATGCTCAAAGGGGATGTTGAGGCTATGATTACGGAAATGAAGCCTTGGTATGATAATTACTGTTTTGCTAGGATGTCATTGAATGACGATCGGGTATTTAACTGTGATATGACCCTGTATTATTTGAATTATCAAGTACAACGAGGGCGTTCCCCTGAAGAAATGGTCGATAAGAATATCCGTACGGACTATAGTAAGCTGAAGATGCTGGCACGTATTGATCGCGACTCCGTACAAGAGGGAGATCGTATGAGTACCATCGAAAAGATTGCTGCGGAGGGAGATATCTTCGTGGATTTGCATACTTCTTTCCCCGCTGAGCGAATAACGGATATAGATAATTTCCGTAGTCTACTTTATTATTATGGTTTGCTTACGATGTGTGGTACACGGGGAGATTTGATTAAAATGAGTATACCGAATAATTGTGTACGAGAGCAATATTTCGGTTTTCTTCGTGACTATTACCAAAAATATAGTTCTATTGATTTGCATTATTTGAATGTGATGTTGACCAACATGGCTTACGATGGCTGTTGGAAGCCTTTCTTTGAGAGCGTAGCTCAGGCGTATCGTGAAAATTCAGCCGTGCGTGACGCGATGGAAGGCGAGCGGAACCTGCAAGGTTTTCTGAAAGCCTATCTTGCTCTTGCCTCCTATTATTTGGTGGAGCCGGAACTGGAAATGAATTATGGGTATTGTGACTTTTTCCTTTTACCCCATAAGAAGCGCTATCCGGACGTGAAGCATAGCTATATCTTGGAATTGAAATATGCGACTCGTACGGCAACTGATGCCGAGCTGGAGGTTCAAGCGTTGGAGGGACGAAACCAATTACTGCAGTATAGCGAAGATAAGATAGTACGCTGTTTGTCGGAAGGAACAACTCTGCATCGTTTGTTGTTGCAATTCCGTGGGTGGGACTTAGTACGTTGCGAGGAAGTATAACATAACTCCGCTTTTTTGTATACCTTTGCGCCATGAACAAACAAGCGCTGCTTTTTTATCCGTTGTTGGGGGTGGTTCTTTTGGTGCTCTTTGTGGGAGGGTTGGCGTATGGGGCCGTGCCGATTCCGTTGGATCACGTAATGGATATTTTGCTGGGGAAGGGATCTGATAAGATCGCATGGCAGAATATCGTGTTGCAATCTCGTTTACCACAGGCGATAACCGCACTGTTGGCGGGGGCTTCACTGGCTACGAGTGGGCTGTTGTTGCAAACCTTATTCCGGAATCCGTTGGCCGGACCCTCTATATTAGGTATCAGTGATGGGGCTAATCTGGGAGTGGCCGCTATCATGTTGTATTTTGGAGGTACGCTGGGGCAGTTTACGGATTGGCCGGTCAGCGGATATATGGCGGTGATTCTTGCTGCGTTCGTAGGGGCTTGCGTGATCTTGGGATTGATTATCTATTTCTCCGCGAAGGTGAAGAACAATGTCATGCTCTTGATTATCGGTATAATGATCGGCTATCTGGCCTCGTCGGTTATCTCTATACTGAACTATTATTCCTCGACAGATAGGGTACATGCTTTCGTGATGTGGGGACTGGGCAATTTCTCGGGGGTATCCTTGGAACAATTGCCTTTCTTCGGGACTCACGCAAGCCTGTTGGCTGTCTTGCTGATAAAGCCTCTGAATGCCTTGTTGCTGGGAGAGATGTATGCCGCTAATCTGGGTATACGGATCAAGCGGGCACGAATAGCCATCCTTTTATGTACGGGGATATTGACCGCTACGACTACCGCTTTCTGCGGACCGATCTCTTTTATCGGATTAGCGGTTCCGCATATCTCACGGCTGATGCTTGGTTCTTCCAATCATAAGATATTGGTGCCGATAACGATGTTGACGGGCTCCTGTATCGCCTTGCTTTGTAATTTATTGATGGTCGTACCGGGAAGCAACACGATTTTACCCTTGAATGCGGTGACACCTATGCTGGGTGCGCCGGTTATTATCTATGTAATCGTAAACCGGAAGAATATTCAATATTTTAATTAGTGGTTATGGAAAGGATTCCAGTTATAAGGACAAGAAATCTGAGTATTGGATATGTTTTGAAAGGTGGACACCTAAAGTTGGTGCATGATGCCCTCGACTTGAATTTATATCCGGGCGAGGTGACTTGCCTTCTTGGGTTGAATGGTGCGGGAAAGTCTACCTTATTGCGTACGCTGTGCGGTTTCCAGCCCTCTCTGGGGGGCGAGATCGAATTGAAAGGAAAGCCGTTGGCCTCTTACTCGCAAGGTGATTTTTCCCGGATGGTAGGTGTTGTTCTCACGGAGAAAACGAATGCTGGCGGAATAACCGTTTATGAGTTGGTTTCTTTAGGAAGACATCCTTACACGGGATTCTTCGGCCAGTTGAGGCAGGACGACCGGAGGATTATCGAAGAGTCGTTGGCTGCTGCCGGGATTGCCCATAAAGCACGCAATTATGTGTCGGAATTAAGCGATGGCGAACGGCAGAAGGCCATGATCGCTAAAGCTTTGGCTCAGCAATGCCCGATAATCTTGCTGGATGAGCCGACCGCCTTTCTGGATGTGACAAGCCGGATTGAGACCATGGTTCTCTTGCATAAGTTGGCAGTGGAACAACAAAAGGCGATTCTCTTATCAACGCATGATCTGGATTTAGCGATCCGGCTGGGGGCTTGCCTGGGGCTGCAAGAGAAAAAACGTCCGATGGCTTGTGGAACGCCGGAGGACTTGATTCTGGGAGGAGCTTTCGAGACTTTCTTTAGCAAGGAAGGAATCGTGTTTGATCCGAATACCGGGAAATTGAATACGGCAGCTCCAACAAAGCTTATTGGGGTTGAGGGGGATTTTATGACTTCTTATTGGGTTGGGAATGCCTTGATCCGGAATGGCTTTAAGCCCTCGTCGGTTAGCGAGGATTATATAAGTGTTTATTGTAATGCTCCGGATAGCCTGCGTATTCAGTTCCCTGCGGAAGAGGGCACGAGAATCGTAGGAAGTGTGGCGGAGATGATCTCAATCATAATTCATAAATCATAAATTATATATGGAAAATGAGAATATAGGCCGTTTGTTGGTACATTATGCGATTCCCGCCGTTATCGGGACCATGGTTAATGCTCTTTATAATATCGTAGATCGTATATTTATCGGACAAGGAGTGGGTGCGCTAGCTATCTCCGGATTGACTTTGACTTTCCCGATACTACTCTTTATGCAGGCATTTGGAATGTTGATCGGTGCGGGAGCCGCTACAAGGGTCTCCATTCATCTAGGCCGTAAGGCGAATGATCTGGCAGATAACGTATTAGGAAACGCTTTCACTTTGACATTCATTATCGGAGCCTTGACGATTATCCCCAGTATGATTTTCTTGGATGATTTGTTAATGTGGTTCGGAGGAAGTGAGCAGACGATACCTTATGCGAAAGACTATTTATATATCGCTATCCCGGGTAATTTGCTGGCTACATTAAGCTTTAGCTTTAATGCCGTGATGCGTGCTTCCGGATATCCGAAAAAGGCGATGTTCACGATGATGATCGGTGCCGTATTGAACGTGATCCTAGATCCGATCTTTATCTTTTGGCTGGATATGGGGATACAGGGTGCTGCTATCGCTACGGTGATCTCCATGGCTGCCGGTGCCGCTTTCGTGATGAGTCATTTTATCAGCAAGGATAGTATCGTACGTTTCCATACGAAATATTTCCGGCTGAAAGGTCCCATTATTTGGAATATATTTACGATCGGTATGTCTCCATTCTCCATGCAGCTGGCGGGTAGTGTAGTCGTAGTGATTATGAACCATGCGTTCAAAGAGAACGGAGGTGATTTGGCGATCGGTGCCAGCGGTATTATCTCCAGTATCGCCATGCTGCTGGTTATGTTGATTATCGGTATCGCTCAAGGGATGCAACCGATTGTCGGGTTTAATCATGGCGCTGGGCATCATGACCGGGTATTGGCTACCTTGCGGTTGTCTATTATAGTGTCGACCTTGATTACAGGGGTAGGATGTATCGTCAGTTTATTATTCCCGAGACTGATCGTTAGCGTATTCTCAACGGATGCCGAATTGGTGTCGATTACGGATAATGGATTACGTCTGACGATGCTGGTCTTTTTCGTTGTCGGTTCCCAGATTACGATCAGCCAGTTTTTTCAAAGTATCGGTGTCGCATGGAAAGC
>OATP01000310.1_pt1 | contig 31514 bp, 16 predicted proteins | sample 1495041 | NCBI WGS metagenome assembly OATP01 (sample SAMEA2579972, study PRJEB22360) | human gut metagenome | biome: human gut; feature: human-associated habitat; material: faeces | place: Denmark | collected 2008/2010 | reverse complement strand
GAAGCGGAAAAAACCACAAGCGCTTCAATTTCAACGAGCCAATCAGTTTCTGGTTCTATGAGTGCGTCAGAGTCAGCAAGTGCTTCAACCAGCGTTTCAGCTTCAGTCTCACTTAGTGAGTCAGCAAGTGCTTCAAGTAGCGTTTCCGCTTCATTAAGTGCTTCAGTCTCAACAAGTGAATCCACATCACTAAGTGAGTCAGTAAGTACGAGTGCCTCTGTTTCAGCGAGTCAATCCGTCTCAACGTCAGTCTCTGAATCACAAAGCACGAGCGCCTCAATCTCAACGAGCCAATCAATTTCTGATTCAATGAGTGCGTCTGAGTCAGCAAGTGCTTCAAGTAGCGTTTCCGCTTCAGTAAGTGCTTCAGTCTCAACCAGCCAATCAGTTTCTAATTCATTGAGCGTATCGGAATCAGAAAGTGCAAGTAACAGTGCCTCAGTTTCAGCGAGTCAATCCGTCTCAACGTCCGTCTCTGAATCACAAAGCACAAGCGCTTCAATCTCAATGAGTCAATCGGTTTCAGATTCAATGAGTGCCTCAGAATCAGCAAGTGCTTCAAGCAGCATTTCAGCTTCAGTAAGTGTCTCAACTTCAATGAGTACTTCAGTATCTTCTTCTGAAGTTAAAGATCCTAAGCATAAGCACGGTAGCCAAGCTCTTCCTAAGACTGGTGAGGAAGACTCATCGGCAGCTCTTGCTTTAGGTGCTTTGGCAACGGCAACAGGTCTTGCCTTTCTTGCCAAACGTAAGAAAGAAGAAGAGGGTGAAGACTTCTAATCGTCAGTAAGTCTCATTCTTACCTTCTCATTAAGATTTATAATATCCCTCATCATTTGAGCTTTTCTCAATGGTGGGGGATTTTTGCTTATCTAAAAGACTAATAGTTTTAATATATCCAGATTTCTTATTTGTTGGGGTGCATTTGAATAGATTTGGGAATGTATAAGTTCAGGGAAAGCAAGTTTGAAATGAGATTTTTTGCTCAATTTTATGATAAAATTAGAAGGAGTATTTTAATCAAAAAATTAATGGAGTAAGTATGTTTTTTAGAAGGAATGAAGGTCAATATCGTGAAACGGACCGTGTGACACGTTTTAAACTGGTAAAGTCAGGTAAGCACTGGCTTCGTGCAGCGACTTCAAACTTTGGTCTTTTTAAGGTGCTAAGAGGAGGAGTGGATTTACCTTCGATTAGTACCCAGCAGGTGGAAGTGGATTCATCTGCTTTCTCAGGACACTCGCTCCTTAAGGGAGTACTTGCTACGGGGGCTTTGCTAGGTGGGGCTGTTGTGACTCACGTGACTCATGCGGAAGAAGTGACAGATGAGCCAGTTTTGGAAAGCCAAGCTGGAGCTAAGGCTGATCTTTTAGTTGCATCAGAATCAGCTATTATTGGCAATATTGGTTCTGTGTCTGGTGTCCAAGAGAGTCAGGTAAATAGTCAAGAGTCATCTGAAGCTACGTCAAGACAGACTTCGGAGGCTTCTTTGAATGAGTCCTTGTCGAGCAGTCAATCTGCTTCAGCTTCCGAACAGGCTTCAAAATCCACCTCCCTATCACTAAGTGCTTCGCTTTCTTCTTCCTTGTCAGCTTCTCTAGCTTCTCAATCGGAAGCAGCGAGTCAGACGGATTCTCATAGCTTGTCTGAGAGTGGGCTTACAGGCTCTTCAGAGCGTGATGACAGTCTATCTAATAAGTCATTGAGCAAGAGTGATAGTGTTGACTCTCAAGAGGGTGTAAAGCTTGTCAGCTCGGATTCGGCCTTGTTACATGCCTCTTTAGCATCCGAAGCTCTTGTTAATCGTCAATTGTCTGACACTGCGAACGGTCTGTTGGCTGCGTCAGTTGTGGCTAATAATGAGCGTTCAGATCAGGAAAAGCGTCTCAAAGATTTGGCCTTAGAGATTTATACTTATAAAGCTCAAGCTCTTGATTTGCCAAATACGGATGCGGCTATTCTGAGGGGGAATCAAGCCTTGGATGCTATTCGTGTCAGTCTGGCTGATAGTGGCGTTGACATGGCCCCTACACTTACACAAGCAAGACAGGCTAGAAATAGGCTTGCTAATGCGGTGCTGCGTGCGACATCTGGTCAGCGTGACCCTCGAAATGGTGCTATCATTGGTGCTGATAATAGCTTGCGTGAACCTTATTATAACTTAGGTCCTAACAATGCTGTGATTTCTGCTTATAACTCTGACTACATCAATCAGGCCTATCGGGTTGTTGAATCAAGACCAACAGAAAACAGTATTCGTAAAATTGGTTATGGAACTGATAGTGATCGTGTCAATGGTATCATTGTTCCCCAGACCTCTGCTTTGAGAAATAGTTCCGTTGCTTTTAATGTTATGGGAACAGTTGGGGCTACTGAAGTAGTGCCGCCAGGAAGAATTTATAAGTTATCTTTTGTTGTGACCAATAGTGCCAACAGATCAGTGAAACAAACGCTTAGCATCCAGGTCTTACCTCAAAATGATGGGATTCGCAACCCGATTAAGGCAGTGACAACGGGTACTTTTGTCAATGACACGAGCAATCTCGCTCAGGCTGAAAAAGATAAGGTTTGGGAAACCTTTAAGGCGACAAATCCAAATATTGCGACCTCTAAGGACTTTAAGTCTTATTCCGTCTCAGCGACAGGTGTAGTGACCATTACCTATAAGGATAATACCTCTAACGATGTGACTGCTCCTGTCAAACGCCTGCCTGCCCCAACGGTGGCGACAAGGCTGTTGGATAAAGCCTATACACAGACAGCTGTAACGGTAACAGGAGCTGAACCAGGGTCAACCGTTGTTTTATACAATAATGATGATGAGGTCGGAACAGCAGTGGCAAATGCTTCTGGCCAAGCGATTGTGACGCCAACGGTTAAGTTACAAACTGGTGGTGTAACGGCTAAAGCTCGCATCATGTATGGTAATTACCCTGTTTATTCAGATGCTAGTAACTCGGTTGCAGTCACAGATAGCACACGACCTGAAGTGGCTGCCAAGTTGACTGTCAATGGTGTCGAACCCAAGTCTACACCCCTTGAAGGTGGTGGAAAAAACTACATTATCTATGCGGGTGATGATGCAGTTTTGACCTTTACCGCTACTGATGATAGTGGCAAGCTCAAAGAAATGAAGATTGTTGCCAGAGCTAATTTGGATGACAATGCTTTGAACGGTAATTTCTTTGGTGGAACTCAATACGGTACGGGGAATGTAGCGCCAATTACAGGTGATATTACGGCAACAAGTGCCAATCCGGCAACCATTACGACAACTATTCATTTGAAGGATGATTTGACCTATTCTGCCCGTAACACCTGGCAGCGTAATGTTGCTGCTATTGACAATGCGTCGAATATGAACCGTCCAAATGGTTTGGGTGAAATTCGGATGACGCAGGGACGTCTTGCAGATCGTACGCCAGGTGTTGCGCCAACGACGACCATTCAGGTGACAAGCCTGACTGCTCTGACAGAGACAGATAAGAGTAAGATTGTTGCGGCTGTGTCGGCCTTGAACCCAGAAGCAGCTAATCGTATTAAGTCTTATACAGTCAATAATGATGGCACGGTGACAATTACTTATAAGGATGATACGACAAATACCGTGACGGTACCCTTGTCTAATAGTGACTATAGCAAGTCTCTTTCTAATAGTACGAGTGAATCTGTGAAACAGTCAGCATCTACAAGTACGTCCGTGAGTACAGTGGTGTCAAGGAATGTTTCAAATTCACTAAAACAATCTCTCTCAGTGAGTTCCTCTTTGAGCACGGTCAAGTCTCGCAGTTTATCACAATCTTTGAGCACATCGGTACGAACCAGCCAGTCCGTTTCCACAAGTGCATCCTTGAGTACCGTTAAATCACAAAGCTTGTCCCAGTCTTTGAGTGAGTCAGTTAAGACCAGCGTTTCTCGCAGTGAATCTGCGTCAACGAGTGCGTCCTTGAGTACAGTTAAGTCTCGCAGTTTATCGCAGTCATTGAGCACATCGGTACGAACCAGCCAGTCCGTTTCCACAAGTGCGTCCTTGAGTACATCGAAGTCACAAAGCTTGTCCCAGTCCTTGAGCGAGTCAGTCAAGACCAGTGTTTCTCACAGTGAATCTGCGTCAACGAGTGCGTCCTTGAGTACATCGAAGTCACAAAGCTTGTCTCAATCCTTGAGCGATTCAGTCAAGACGAGTGTTTCTCGCAGTGAATCTGCGTCAACGAGTGCGTCTTTGAGTACCGTTAAATCACAAAGTTTGTCTCAATCCTTGAGCGATTCAGTCAAGACTAGTGTCTCTCGTAGTGAATCTGCGTCAACGAGTGCGTCCTTGAGTACCGAGAAGTCACAAAGCTTGTCTCAATCCTTGAGCGATTCAGTCAAGACGAGTGTTTCTCGCAGTGAATCTGCGTCAACGAGTGCGTCTTTGAGTACCGTTAAATCACAAAGTTTGTCTCAATCCTTGAGCGATTCAGTCAAGACTAGTGTCTCTCGTAGTGAATCTGCGTCAACGAGTGCGTCGTTGAGTGAGGTGAAGTCACAAAGCTTATCACAATCCTTGAGCGAATCAGTCAAGACGAGTGTTTCTCGCAGTGGATCTGCCTCCACGAGTGCGTCTTTGAGTACCAAGAAGTCACAAAGCTTATCCCAGTCTTTGAGTGAGTCAGTCAAGACTAGCGTTTCTCGCAGTGAATCTGCGTCAACGAGTGCGTCTTTGAGTACCGTTAAGTCACAAAGCTTATCCCAGTCTTTGAGTGAATCAGTCAAGACTAGCGTCTCTCGCAGTGAATCTGCGTCAACGAGTGCGTCCTTGAGTACCGAGAAGTCACAAAGCTTATCCCAGTCTTTGAGTGAGTCAGTCAAGACTAGCGTTTCTCGCAGTGAGTCCGCCTCAGCGAGTGCGTCCTTGAGTACATCGAAGTCACAAAGCTTATCCCAGTCTTTGAGTGAGTCAGTCAAGACTAGCATTTCTCGCAGTGAGTCCGCCTCAGCGAGTGCGTCTTTGAGTACCGAGAAGTCACAAAGCTTATCCCAGTCTTTGAGTGAGTCAGTCAAGACTAGCGTTTCTCGCAGTGAATCTGCGTCAACGAGTGCGTCCTTGAGTACCGAGAAGTCACAAAGCTTATCCCGGTCTTTGAGCGATTCAGTCAAGACGAGTGTTTCTCGCAGAGAATCTGCCTCCACGAGTCTGTCTTTGAGTTCTTCGGTTTCAACAAGTCAGTCCGTATCGAATTCCTTAAGCTCATCAGTAAGTGCCTCTGTCTCAACGAGTGAATCCGTATCGAACTCGCTAAGCACATCTTTTAGTACCTCGGTTTCAACAAGCCAATCTGTATCGAACTCGTTGAGTAGCTCATTGAGTACTTCGGTTTCAACGAGCCAGTCTGTATCAAACTCGTTAAGTAACTCGTTGAACGCATCGGTTTCAACAAGCCAATCTGTATCGAATTCTTTGAGTTCATCGTTGAGCGCTTCAGTGTCAGTGAGTCAATCTACTTCAAATTCCTTGAGTACATCATTGAGTTCTTCAGTCTCAACAAGTCAATCAGCTTCAAATTCTTTGAGTACATCGCTGAGTACTTCGGTTTCAACAAGTCAATCCGTATCGAATTCCTTGAGTACATCTTTGAGCGCTTCAGTCTCAACAAGCCAATCTGTATCGAATTCTTTGAGTTCATCATTGAGTTCTTCAGTCTCAACAAGTGAATCCGTATCGAACTCGTTAAGTACCTCCTTGAGTACTTCAGTTTCAACGAGTCAGTCTGTATCAAACTCGCTAAGCACATCGTTAAGTTCTTCGGTGTCAGCTAGTCAGTCCGTATCAAACTCATTAAGTGCGTCACTGAGTTCCTCAGTCTCAACAAGTCAATCTACTTCAAATTCTTTAAGTACATCCTTGAGTACTTCAGTCTCAACAAGTGAATCCGTATCGAACTCGTTGAGTAGCTCCTTGAGTACTTCAGTTTCAACGAGTCAGTCTGTATCAAACTCGCTAAGCACATCGTTAAGTTCTTCGGTGTCAGCTAGTCAGTCCGTATCAAACTCATTAAGTGCGTCACTGAGTTCCTCAGTCTCAACAAGTCAATCTACTTCAAATTCTTTAAGTACATCCTTGAGTACTTCAGTCTCAACAAGTGAATCCGTATCGAATTCCTTGAGTACATCTTTGAGCGCTTCGGTTTCAACGAGTGAATCCGTATCGAACTCGTTAAGTACCTCCTTGAGTACTTCAGTTTCAACGAGTCAGTCTGTATCAAACTCGCTAAGCACATCGTTAAGTTCTTCGGTGTCAGCTAGTCAGTCCGTATCAAACTCATTAAGTGCGTCACTGAGTTCCTCAGTCTCAACAAGTCAATCTACTTCAAATTCTTTAAGTACATCCTTGAGTACTTCAGTCTCAACAAGTGAATCCGTATCGAACTCGTTGAGTAGCTCCTTGAGTACTTCGGTTTCAACGAGTCAGTCCGTATCGAACTCGCTAAGCACATCTTTGAGTTCTTCAGTCTCAACAAGTCAATCAGCTTCAAATTCCTTGAGTACATCTTTGAGCGCTTCAGTTTCAACAAGTCAGTCTGTATCGAATTCCTTGAGTACATCTTTGAGCGCTTCAGTTTCAACAAGTCAGTCTGTATCGAATTCCTTGAGTACATCTTTGAGCGCTTCAGTCTCAACAAGCCAATCTGTATCGAATTCTTTGAGTACATTGCTGAGCGCTTCAGTCTCAACAAGCCAGTCCGTATCGAATTCTTTGAGTACATCCTTGAGTACTTCGGTCTCAACAAGTCAGTCTTTATCAAACTCGTTAAGCACATCTTTGAGTACTTCGGTTTCAACGAGTCAATCTTTATCAAACTCGTTGAGTACATCATTGAGTTCTTCGGTTTCAACGAGTGAATCCGTATCGAATTCCTTGAGTACATCCTTGAGTACTTCGGTTTCAACGAGCCAGTCCGTATCAAACTCGTTAAGTGCTTCCTTGAGTATTTCGGTTTCAACGAGTCAGTCTTTATCAAACTCGTTAAGCACATCATTGAGTTCTTCGGTTTCAACAAGTCAATCAGCTTCAAATTCTTTGAGTTCATCTTTGAGCGCTTCAGTCTCAACAAGTCAATCTGTATCGAATTCTTTGAGTTCATCATTGAGTTCTTCAGTCTCAACCAGTGAATCCGTATCGAACTCGTTAAGTACCTCCTTGAGTACTTCAGTTTCAACGAGTCAGTCAGTATCTAACTCATTGTCATCGTCATTAAGTGCTTCAGTCTCAATCAGTGAATCCACGTCACTCAGTGAGTCATCAAGTACGAGCGCTTCAGTTTCAATGAGTCAATCCGTCTCAACGTCAGTCTCTGAATCACAAAGAACGAGCGCCTCAATCTCAACCAGCCAATCAGTTTCAGATTCAATGAGTGCCTCAGAGTCAGCAAGTGCTTCAAGTAGCGTTTCCGCTTCAGTCTCAATCAGTGAATCAACGTCACTTAGTGAGTCAGTAAGTACCAGTGACTCTGTTTCAGCGAGTCAATCCGTCTCAACGTCAGTCTCTGAATTGCAAAGCATGAGTGCCTCAATCTCAACCAGTCAGTCAGTTTCAGATTCAATGAGTGCCTCAGCTTCACTAAGTGCATCAGTTTCGTCAAGTGAATCAACGTCACTTAGTGAGTCAGTAAGTACAAGTGCCTCTGTTTCAGCGAGTCAATCCGTCTCAACGTCAGTCTCTGAATCACAAAGCACAAGCGCTTCAATCTCAACGAGCCAATCAATTTCCGGTTCATTGAGCATATCGGAATCGGAAAGTGCAAGCACAAGCGCCTCAGTTTCAATGAGCCAATCAGTTTCTGATTCAATGAGTGTCTCAGAGTCAGCAAGTGCTTCAAGTAGCGTTTCCGCTTCATTAAGTGCTTCAGTCTCACTCAGTGAATCAACGTCACTAAGTGAGTCAGTAAGTACCAGTGCCTCAGTTTCAACGAGTCAATCAATTTCCGGTTCATTGAGCGTCTCAGAATCAGAAAGTGCAAGTACAAGCGCCTCAGTTTCAATGAGCCAATCGGTTTCAGATTCATTGAGTGCTTCAGAGTCAACCAGTGCTTCAGTATCGCTCAGCGAGTCAGTAAGTACCAGTGCCTCAGTATCAACGAGTCAGTCCGTCTCAACGTCAGTCTCTGACTCGCAAAGCACAAGCGCCTCTGTCTCAATAAGCCAATCAATTTCTGATTCAATGAGTGCTTCAGAATCAGCAAGTGCTTCAAGTAGCGTTTCCGCTTCATTAAGTGCTTCAGTCTCAACCAGTGAATCCACATCACTCAGTGAGTCAGTAAGTACCAGTGCCTCTGTCTCAACGAGCCAATCGGTTTCAGGTTCATTGAATGTATCGCAAGCAGAGAGTACAAGCACAAGCGACTCAATTTCAACGAGCCAATCAATTTCTGATTCAATGAGTGCTTCAGAATCAGCAAGTGCTTCAACTAGCATTTTAGCTTCAGTCTCAATCAGCAAGTCAACATCACTCAGTGAATCATCAAGCACCAGTGCTTCAGTCTCACTCAGAGAATCATCAAGCACCAGTGCCTCAGTTTCAACCAGCCAATCGGTTTCAGATTCAATGAGTGCCTCAGAATCAGCAAGCACTTCAAGCAGCGTTTCAGCTTCAGTAAGTGTCTCAACTTCAATGAGTGAGTCATTAAACACATCCTTGTCTACTTCAAGGACTACTTCAGCATCATCTTCTGAAGTTAAAAATCCTAAGCATAAGCACGGTAGTCAAGCTCTTCCTAAGACTGGTGAGGAAAACTCATCGGCAGCTCTTGCTTTAGGTGCTTTGGCAACGGCAACAGGTCTTGCCTTTCTTGTCAAACGTAAGAAAGATGACGAAGAGAGTGAAGATTATTAATTTGTAGCTTTCTAAATAAGTCATTGAATACTTAGTTAAGTGAAAAACACCTCAAGCGTGGATGTCAAAGACAAGTCACTAGTGGACAAAGACACGATTATCAAAAAATACGAAGCCCTTGGTTTTGCGGAAAATGGTATGCAAATGCAGTCCATTTACGGTGCTTATGCCAATGTTTTAAAAATGGAAATTCAAGATATTTTAGGTTTAGAGGAATAGCTATGACACATAACATCTTATGTGTGACGGATTTAGACGGAACTTTTGTCAAAAATTCCATTCAAATCCATCCAGAAGATTTGCAGGCTTATGAAAAATTGTCTGCCTATAGTGATTTTGCCATTGCGACAGGACGCTCTGTTAAGGAAATTACTTATATTGCCGAACGTAATCACCTTAATGTGGTCTGTGCTATTGGCTATAACGGTGCAGTCGTTACTGAGAAGGATCAGGTTGTATTTTCGAAAACATTACCTCCAACGGATGTTGATAACTTATTGAAATATCTCAAGGAAGAATCAATTACTTTCGATGCTCTAGATAACCAGGAAAGAGTTGGGAATTTTAATCATGAGGATAAGCGTCGTTTATGGAATATGCCCATCCTCTGTATGGACAATCTTTATGAAAATGTTCGCCAACGTTGTCTTTACAAATTTAACCTTCGACCAGAGGCGGACAAGGCTGAGGCCTATGTCCAAGAACTTAAAGCTCGTTTTCCTAATTTAGAATTTTATCAATCAGGGAGCACGCGTATAGAAGTGACTGCCAAAGGGGTTTCTAAGGGAAGCGGATTAGAGCTTTTAAAAAGGCATTATCACCCAGTTGTAGCATTTGGTGATTCAGGTAATGACATCTCCATGTTTGAGGTGGCAGACATCTCTTACTGTATGTCACATGCCCCAGAGGTCGTCAAAGAAGCAGCAACTTACGTCGTAGATAACTTTGCAGATGCTGTTACGCATTTGGAAAACTTATTAGACTTATGAGCTTAACATTCAATATCTAAAATAAAAGTAGATTAGGACCTGGTCCTAATCTACTTTTTGTTATGTCTTGCTTGGGATTGGATAGCTTAGATAGTTAGAATTTACTCTTTCTATGAGAAGCTCCCCTAAAAAAGACACCATCTTTAGTGACCTAAGGGGTCGACCAGGGTGATGTTTTTTGAGTTTTGGGGAGAGAAAGCCTTAAGGATTTGGTCTTTTTCCATTAGATTTCCTTGACTAGCATTAAAATTGATAGTTTATCAATAGTCATTCTAAATAGCAGTAGTATCATCCTTTATTTCTCTTTAAGTACAAAAAAATGGCTGATTTTCTATTTCAAAATACTCATCTCTAACTAATTGTCTTAAAAAATTGAAGTGACTTTTCTAAAAATTATGAAAATTCATCAGATTTTATTGAAAAAATGCTTTCAATGTTTTAGAATTAAGCTATTAATGGGAAAAAGGAGTCTTTTTATATGGACAAAAAAGTACATTATAAAATGCACAAAGTTAAGAAACAATGGGTAACCATCGCCGTGGCAGGATTGTCAGTAGGTGCGGTCTCAGCTGTTTCTTTAGGGACTAACGACGGTGTCGTTCAGGCCGACGAACACACGGATGCTAACGTAGCCATCCCCGATATTACTGTTGACACGGGTACTGTATCTAATGATACAGCAACAACTCAAGATCCAACAGCAGTAATTGCGACAACAAACGATGTCACTACTGACCAAGCAGCACCAGTAGCAACATTTGCTTTGACAACGGATACAACTAACACAGCAGCAACCAATGCAGTAGATACAACTGCACCAACTGTTACGGACCGTGCGGTTGATACGGCTACCCCAGTTGGTACGGATCGTGCAGTAGATCCAACAACACCAGCTGCTACGACAGACCGTGCAGCCAATACAGCAACTGACACAAGAGCAGTTACGGATCGAGCAGCGACACGTGAACGTCGTGCGACAACGGGGACTCGTCGAGGTCCTTCAGGAGGCCGCCGTGCCACACCAGTTAATGGCAACACAAACACTGCCAATAACGGCAATAATACTGTTACAGTTGTCAATAATGATCTTCCAGCAACAAATAATGTTGTTGCTGACGGTCCAAGCCACATCAAGACCATCAATGGTAAAGAATACTATGTTGAAGATGATGGTACTGTTCGTAAGAACTATGTCCTTGAACGTAACGGCGGCTCGATCCTAGAAGAAATTTTTTCTTTAATGTAAATGGCGTTAGCCAATACTTTAATGCCGAAACTGGTGAATTGTCTAACCAAAAAGACTATCGTTTCGATAAAAATGGTGGTACTGGTTCAGCAGTTGATAGCACAACCAACACAAATGTTACTGTAAATGGTGATAAGAACGCCTTTTATGGTACAACTGAAAAAGATATCGAACTCGTTGATGGTTACTTCACTGCCAACACATGGTACCGTCCTAAAGAAATTTTGAAAGACGGTAAAGAGTGGACAGCGTCAACTGAAAATGACAAACGTCCATTACTGACTGTTTGGTGGCCAAGCAAGGCTATCCAAGCCAGCTACCTCAACTACATGAGAGAAGAAGGGTTGGGAACAAACCAAACCTTTACCTCATATAGTTCACAAACACAGATGGATCAAGCAGCCCTTGAAGTGCAAAAACGTATCGAAGAACGTATTGCGCGTGAAGGAAACACGGACTGGTTGCGCACTACCATCAAAAATTTTGTCAAAACACAACCAGGCTGGAACTCAACGACTGAAAATCTTGATAACAATGACCACTTGCAAGGTGGTGCCCTTCTTTATAACAACGACCGTCGTACAAGCCAGGCTAACTCAGACTACCGTCTCCTGAACCGCACGCCGACTCAACAAGATGGAACACGTCGTTACTTCAAAGATAATTCATCAGGTGGTTTTGAATTTCTCTTAGCAAACGATATCGACAATTCAAACCCTGCGGTTCAAGCTGAGCAGTTGAACTGGCTCCACTACATCATGAACATTGGTACTATCACTGGTGGTTCTGAAGATGAAAACTTCGATGGTGTTCGTGTGGATGCTGTGGATAATGTCAATGCTGACCTTCTCCAAATTGCTTCAGATTACTTTAAAGCTAAATACGGCGTTGAAAAGAGTGAAGAGGAAGCTATTAAGCACCTTTCAATCCTTGAAGCATGGTCTCACAATGATGCATACTACAATGAAGATACTAAAGGGGCTCAGTTACCAATGGATGATCCATTGCGTTTAGCTATGGTATTCTCTTTCTTGCGACCAATCGGAAACCGATCAGGTCTTGAACCACTTATTACCAATAGTCTGAATGACCGTTCAGAAAGTAAGAAAAACACGAAACGTATGGCCAACTATACTTTTGTTCGTGCTCATGACTCAGAGGTACAATCAGTTATTGGTCAAATCATCAAAAATGAAATTAATCCACAATCAACTGGGAATACCTTCACTCTTGATGAAATGAAGAAGGCCTTCGAAATCTACAATTCAGATATGCGAAGTGCTAATAAGAGATATACACAGTATAATGTCCCTTCTGCTTATGCCTTCATGTTAACGAATAAGGACACTGTTCCTCGTGTTTATTATGGGGACTTGTATACTGATGACGGTCAATACATGGCCCAAAAATCACCATATCATGATGCTATTTCTACTCTCTTAAAAGCCCGTATCCGTTATGCGGCTGGTGGCCAAGACTTGAAGATGAATTATGTAGGTTCAGGAAATACGAATGGTTGGGATGCTTCAGGAATCTTAACATCAGTACGATATGGTACAGGAGCAAATAACGCTTCAGATGGTGGAACAGCTGAAACACGTAATCAAGGTATGGCTGTTATTCTTTCCAACCAACCAGCTCTTCGTTTGAATAGCAATTTGACAGTGAGCATGGGAGCTGCCCACCGTAATCAGGCATATCGTCCATTGCTTCTAACAACAAAAGATGGCATTGCTACATATCTAAATGATTCAGATGCTAATGGTATTGTTAAATACACTGATGGTAACGGTAATTTGACTTTCAGACCAAGTGAAATCAGTGGTGTGCGTAATGCTCAAGTGGATGGCTATTTGGCTGTTTGGGTGCCAGTAGGTGCATCAGAAAATCAAGATGTTCGTGTTGCTCCAAGTAAATCTAAGAATAGCAGTGGTTTGGTTTATGAATCATCAACTGCTCTTGATTCACAAGTTATCTACGAAGGTTTCTCTAACTTCCAAGACTTCGTCCAAGACCCATCGCAATACACTAACAAGAAGATTGCTGAAAATGCAAACCTCTTCAAATCATGGGGTATTACATCATTCGAATTTGCCCCACAATACGTTTCAAGTGATGACGGTAGCTTCCTTGACTCAGTCATCCAAAATGGTTATGCCTTTACAGACCGTTATGATATTGGTATGAGTAAGGACAACAAGTATGGTTCATTGGCAGACTTGAAAGCAGCTCTTAAATCACTTCATGCTGTAGGTATCTCAGCCATCGCTGACTGGGTGCCAGACCAAATCTACAACCTTCCAGGAGATGAAGTTGTTACAGCAACTCGTGTTAATAACTACGGAGAAACTAAAGACGGTGCCATCATTGACCATAGCCTTTATGTTGCTAAAACACGTACTTTTGGTAACGACTACCAAGGTAAATATGGTGGTGCCTACCTTGACGAATTAAAACGTCTTTACCCACAAATCTTTGACCGTGTTCAAATCTCTACTGGTAAACGCTTGACAACCGATGAGAAGATTACAAAATGGTCTGCTAAATATATGAATGGTACCAATATTCTTGACCGTGGATCAGAGTATGTCCTCAAGAATGGTCTTAGCGGTTACTATGGAACCAATGGTGGTAAAGTTAACCTTCCAAAAGTAGTAGGAAGCAACCAATCAACGAACAATAACAACCAAAATGGTGATGGTAGCGGTAGGTTCGAAAAGAGCTGGGGCAGTGTTTACTATCGTTACAACGATGGTAAACGTGCTAGAAATGCCTTTATCAAAGATAATGATGGCAATGTTTACTACTTTGATAATACAGGCCGTATGGCAATCGGTGAAAAGACTATCGATGGCAAACAATACTTCTTCCTCGCTAATGGGGTGCAATTGCGTGATGGCTATCGTCAAAACCGTAGAGGTCAAGTCTTCTACTATGATGAAAATGGTATCATGAGTCAAACCGGTAAACCAAGTCCAAAACCAGAACCAAAACCAGATAATAATACCTCTGGCCGTAACCAATTTGTCCAAATCGGTAACAACGTTTGGGCATACTATGATGGTAATGGTAAACGTGTGACTGGTCGTCAAAACATCAACGGTCAAGAACTCTTCTTTGATAACAATGGTGTTCAAGTCAAAGGTCGTACAGCCCAGGTTGATGGTGTTACTCGTTACTTTGATGCCAATTCAGGTGAAATGGCACGCAACCGATTCGCTGAAGTTGAACCAGGTGTTTGGGCTTACTTTAACAATGATGGAGCTGCCGTAACAGGTTCACAAAACATCAATGGTCAAACCCTCTACTTTGATCAGAAGGGTCATCAAGTCAAAGGGGCTTTGGTAACTGTTGATGGCAACCTTCGCTACTATGATGCCAACTCAGGAGATCTTTATCGCAATCGTTTCCAAGAAGTTAATGGTAGCTGGTATTACTTTGATGGTAATGGTAATGCGGTCAAAGGCATGGTCAACATCAATGGTCAAAACCTCCTCTTTGATAATGATGGAAAACAAGTCAAAGGTCATTTGGTCCGTGTAAATGGTGTCATTCGTTATTATGATCCAAATTCAGGTGAAATGGCAGTTAATCGTTGGGTTGAAATCAGCTCAGGATGGTGGGTTTACTTTGATGGTGAAGGTCGAGGCCAAATCTAATCATTTTCAAGCTATCGAAACCGAGACAGAAGTCTCGGTTTTCATGGCGTAATCAGATGAAAAAATACTGACCTAAAGTTAATCCTAAATCGAAAAGAGTGCTCTTACCTGCAGATAAGAGAGTTAGATTTCCCTCAGTCTAGACGTCATAACTATTAAAAAGAGATCTGTGGCCGGCACTTAAATTCAATAAAACTATAAGAATAGAGATTGTCATTAATTGATGACATTCTATTGACGAAGCCCAAAAGTCACTTTATACTAAATAGTAATGCTAGTTATTTCTTGCAGTCTTCTTGTAGAGATGCGGGCATGGCTTGTATTAAGACTATTAAGGTATTCATCCCCAAGGATGATGAATGGTATTTTAGATGATAGTGAGTTTCTTAAAAAAAGGATCACTTTAAAAGCATTAATCCATTAAAAACTCGCCATTTAAGTCGTTGGTGTAATCTCATTTTCATGCCACTTTCATAAGTTATTTGATAGATTCTGCACATTAAGACGCTATTTTTTCACTTAGTGGTTAAAATGATTAAAGTTCTTACACCTTACTTGTAAAAAATCCATTCTCGTATTATAGTATATATAAAAGATATTGAAAATTTTAATCTTTGATAATGGCTTGTTGTTTTCTCTGAGGGAAAATGAAATCTTCATAGAAAAAGATTTCGATGAGAAGTTAACAAGTATATGATTTTATTTCTTATAAAAGAGGAAAGGGGGAGTATCTTTGAGAGCCTATAGGGAAAATGCGACTGAGGCAGCGGCCAAGGCCAAAACTGCCGAAGAGCATATTGCACACGGTTCAACAGACACTGATTTAGTTGATACGATAGATCTTTCTATGTTGTTGACTAGTAATAAGCGTCACCCTAACCACAGTGCCCCTTCTCATTTAGACTTTGCCAGAGCCAGAGCAGACGAAGCCTTCTTTGATAATCATGATGGTAGTGCAACAGTAAGTATTTCATCTAAACAAGAAATTATTTTTCAAGGAGCAGGTTCTAAAACACCAGATCCTGAAGTCATGGAAAATCATGTGTTTACAGGGACTAGAGATGCTAAGACTGGCTTAATTGAATGGGACAAGGACAGCTTTACCTATCCTAAGATATCAGTACCGCTTGTCCAGGGCTATTTCGCTGACCAAAAAGAAGCAGGCTTTAACGTCGTGACACCTTATGTGCCGACAGTAACGGAGCATGTGACCTATAAGAAATTGGGACGCATTATCCCAGTCACTGAAGATGGTGACTATATTCCAGGTGCTTTGACTAAGCAGTATAACAATAACAATAAAGATCCACGAAAGGCGGGTGAGACAGCAACACCAGCTGTTCAAGATTATATGACAGATATTAAAAGTGTAGTACCGAACAAACCAGGAGTTGATACTCCGGTTGTGTATCGTAAAATTTTCAAGAAAGCCAGCATTACCTATATTGATGAAACAACCGGTGCTTACTTGGTTAGTGACCAATTGACCGGTGAATTAGGTGAAGCTATTGAATACGGGACAGCAACACGTATTCAGACTTTCAAGGATATGGGATATGGCTTGATTCAGGATGATTTCCCTAAAGATGCCATTTTTGATGATAAAGACATCGATGATCAAGAATGGTTCGTTCTTTTGCAACACGATGTTGCGAAAGTAGGGCCTGATCATGATCAAGTTCCAGATACCCCAATCAATCCAAATAATCCAAATGGACCTAAGTGGCCATCTAAATATGCTTACGAAAAAGAAGTAAGCTTTACGGTTTTTTATAGAAGCACAGATGGCAATGCTAACCTTCCGGAAGCTGATGTTCAAAAGGCTTATTGGGTACGTACCCTTACCTTTGACAAGGTCTCAGGAGAGCTTGTTGATGAGACTGAATGGTCTCCAAACAAAACAAAATATTATGACATCTACGCACCAGTTGTTTTAGGTTATTATGCCGATAAAGTGGACGTTAAGGGTAGAGATGTAACAGAAGACAATATGGAAGAAACTGTTACCTACATGCCACTTGGTAAGATTATTCCTATTGATGCTAACGGACGCTTGATTCCGAACGTTCCAACGCCAACCTTTAACAATGATGCCAACAACCCAACTAAGGTCAGTGAGACACTCGTACCTCATATTCCTGGCTACCGTCCAGTCCAAGAGAGTGTTCTTCCTGAAAATTTGACAGATGACATTCTCATTGAATACGCTCCAATCCTTGAAGATGTGACGCAACCAACCTTGCAAACCGTCTTCTTCAAGGGAGCTGGCGCAGCCACACCGTCTGTTAATATCCAGTCTGAATTCAGCTTCACTGGTAAATATAATCAGGCAGAAGACACTTATACTTGGGACCAAGACAGCCATACCTTTGCTAAGGTTACTGTTCCTGTGATAGAAGGTTATTATGCTGACAAGGCAGTTGCCGGTATGCAGGTGGTAACACCTGATAAACCAGAGGCTACAGATAATGTTACCTACAAGGAACTTGGTAGAATCATTCCTGTTGATACCTTTGGAAATCCAATCGCAGATGCAGAGCCTGTTCCTTTTGCCAATGATCCTAAAGATGCTACGCAAGTTATTGAGACATTGGCACCAGAGCTTGCGGGTTACCAAGCTGAGAGTGCATTGGTCTTGCCTATTGACCTCAGTCTTGACCAAACCTTGGTTTATGAGCCAATCTTGGAAGATATTACTCAAGATACCAAACAAACGGTTACCTTCCAAGGTGCAGGTTACAAGGATCCTGTTATCAATATCCAAGACAGCTTCAGCTTCCATGGTAAATTTAACCAAGTGGAAGAAACGAGCACATGGGATCAAGACAGCTTCACTTATGATGTTGTAGACGTCCCAGTTGTTGAAGGCTTCTTTGCAGATAAACGTCAAGCTGGTGGTTTGGAAGTTAGACCTGACCTCCCAGAAGTTGAAGATACTGTTACTTATACTGAACTCGGTAAGATTATTCCGGTTGATGAGAATGGTACACCAATTGAAAACGCCTCTACACCAAGCTACAACAACGATCCTGAAGATCCAACCATGGCTATGGAAACAGTCGTTCCAGATGTATTTGGTTATATCTCTGAAAAGGCCTTTATCACGCCAGAACATCCAGGTCAAGACATCACTGTGGTTTATGCTAAGGATGAACAAAGAGCTCTCGTCCTTTACATGAATGAAATGGACAAGTCAGAGTTGACACGTGATGAAGTCATCGGAAGCTCAGGTGAGAAGATTGACTACTCTACTGATGAACAACTCGCTAACTTGCTTAAACGAGGCTATGAGCTCGTCAACGATGGCTTTGCAGAAGCCTTTGACCACACTTATAATGGTGATTCTGACTTTGATCAAGTCTTCGAAGTGGTTCTTCGTGAACGTTTGGTTCTTGTAGACCCAGACATGCCAGCACCAGTTGCAGGTGAAGTCGTCGATGCAAATGATGTCAATAGCCCAGTTTGGCCAAATAGTGTTGAGTCACTCGAAAACCATGCTGATGTAACACGTACTATTCAGTATGTCTTTGAAGAAGGCGGATTGGCAAGCGACGATTATGTTGAAGTTCTTAATTTCAAACGTTTGGCTAATGTTAACCTTGTGACAGGCGCAATCAATTATGAAGCATGGTCAAGCATGCAAACAGGCTTCTCAGCAGTTCCTTCTCCAGAAGTTGTTGGATTCACACCAGACCGTATGGAAATCGCTGGAATGACGGATGTTGCTGTAGAAACACCTGAACTTCTGGAAGTAGTTACTTACCTTAAAGATGCTCAGAAAGCTACAGTGACCTATGTTGATGGTACGACACGTAAGAAACTTGAAGTTGTCGACTTGCTTGGTAAATCAGGTGAAGTGATTGATTACTCAACAATCGAACGTATCAAGTACTACAGTGAACGTGGTTACACCCTCCTTGCAGATGGTTTCACAAACGGCGTTATCTTTGATGGCGATTCACACGTTGACCAAAACTTCATGGTTACCCTTCGTCATGGCACTGTTCAAGTAGGCCCAGATAACATCCAAGAAGCTGGTAAACCAATTAACCCAGCAGATCCAGATGGTGCCAAATGGCCAGAACGTGAAAACTATATCAAAGATGTCACCTTCACAGTTCTCTACGAATCAAGTGATGGCCAAGCAGACCTTCCTGCCAATAACATCCAAACCGCTCAATGGACACGTAGTTTGACCATTGATAAGGTGACAGGTGAAGAACTCGGTTCAAGCTACTGGACTTCAAATAAAGGTCAGTTTGAAACAGTTGTCACACCTGAAGTAGAAGGCTACAGCGCTGACAAGGATAAAGTTGAAGGTAAGACCGTTGGACAACGTAATCTCGAAGAAACAGTTGTCTATATCCCACTTTCAGGCGATATTAACGGTAAGCCTAAGGAAGATAAGGCAGATGACATTGTCGTTAAAGATGTTCAAGATTTAGAAGTACTTGACCAAGTCGAAGAAGCTTCTGAATCTCATGACGGTCCAACAACTTATGGCCCTGGTGATGATTTTGAAGCACCTGTTGCCAACCAAGCAGAAGGTACTGGTTCTAAACACAAGATGCCAATTAACCTTTCAAATGAAGACGAAGTAGGCAAGGGCAAGATTGAAGAAACCATCAACATCGCAGGCTTTACCGTATCGGTAACAGGTCTAGGACTTGGCCGTAACGGACGTAAGAAGAAAAATAAAAAAGATCACAAAGATCAAAAAGAAAAATAATCAAAAGACCTGAATCACTCAGGCATGCCCAGACAGAAAGAAAATCTCAAGTTGCTTATGGCACTTGGGATTTTTTTGTTCATTAGCAAATTCATGCCACTTGACTCACTGCTATTTGCACCTTTGACTCATCATTGACAATATGACCAGTTTTTTATAGTATAAAATGGTTAACTTATATATTTTTATAGGTTTACTCATATTTTTTACTGGAGAATGATGATGAGAAAATTATTTTCACTATTGATATCATCGAATACAGATTTACCCAAAGATAGTTTACTTGTAAAACTACAATGGCAGGAAACGAAAGCACTAGACCAAACCCTTATTTTAAGACATCAAAAAATATTGCGGGAGATTTTACTCGTAAAAGATGGAGAGGCATTAAGAGCTACCTTTTTATTGAAAAGACCGTCGTCTTTTGGAAGAAAATCACAAGATAAACTAGATATATCCTCAGCTACTTTTCTATCGGATGTCCAATTTACCAAGGCAGATATCCTGCAGTTTGTGAGTGCAATTGGAGATTACAATCCCCTACATCGGCAAGATCCCTTTTTAATCCCAGCCTGTCTTTATTTAGACTATTTGAGACAGGTCCTACCACAAAGAGTTTCTGTCTTATCCTTACGTTTTTTAGCGCCAGCCTATGCGCAAGAAAGATTATCACTTTATGGTCATCAAAAGGACTTCTATCTGTGTAGAGGGGATACTATCATTGTAAAAGGAGAGAGTGTTTAATGGTAGATGTATATATTCAAGGGGGATTAAGGACACCCATTGGACTGTTTCAAAAGCAATACGCCAGTATGCGACCAGAATATTTAGGTGCTGGAATTTTAAATGCCTTAAAGAAGCGTTATCCAGAATGTCACATTGATGACATTATTTGCGGAAATGCTGTTGGAACAGGTGGCAATATTGGTCGTTTAACTGGACTTTTGTCCGATTATTCTGAAACTGTTCCTGCGACAACTATTGATATGCAGTGTGCTTCAGCAAGCGCCGCCATTGGTTTTGCTTTTGCTAAGATAAAGGCTGGTTTATCGGAAAATATTATTGCAGGCGGCATTGAAAGTTCATCCTTACAACCTTTGCGAACTTATGCCGACAAGGATGATCGTACAGGGAGTTACTACGTTGCTCAGTTTTCACCAGATAGTACGGATTCTCTAGCTATGATAAAAGGGGCCGAACGGGTCTCTCAAAAATATCAGGTTACTCAAAAAGAATTGTATCAATGGACTCTAAAGAGCCATGCTAAAGCGCAGAAGGCCTTGGAGACAGGGGCTCTATCTCCTATTATCCTAGAAATGCCTGGGAAAAAGGATGAGGGGATTCGACCTAAGATTTCAGAAAAACTGTTAAGTCGAATTCCTCCAATCTTAGGTCCAGACAGTCTGACCAGTGCCGCAAACTCTTGTTTAACACATGATGGTGCTGCTTTTCTTTTATTGAGCCATCAAGTCGGTGAGTTTAAAATTTGTGACATGGCTCAGGTAGCAGGAGATCCTCGTTTCAGTCCCGAATTAGTTTACAAAGCAACTCTAAAACTATTGAAGAAAGTCAATCTTTCAATGTCGGATATAGATGCTATTGAATGGAATGAAGCATTTTCGGTGATTGATTGTCTCTTTCAAAGGCATTTCCCAGAAGCTGTAAACCGCTACAATCTATTTGGTGGTGCCTTAGCTTATGGTCACCCTTATGGTTGTTCAGGGGCAATCAATCTTTTACATGTAATGCAGGCGCTCCGTGTACAAAAGGGGCGGTATGGACTTTGTGCTATTGCCGGTGCTGGAGGAGTTGGTATATCTTTCCTCATTGAAAGGGTGGGAGTTTAACATGATTCAAAAAATAAAAGCTTGGGCTCAACAGAATCCTCATCGACAGGCTTTGGTAATTGATGACAAATCTTACACTTACGGCGATTTATTAAGGATGATGAATCAGACAACACTTGATTCAAAGTCATCTGACGTTTGCTTTATCGTAGAGCACTATCCGCTTAATCAGTTGATGATGTTTTTAGCAGCTTTGTCATTAGGCATAAAACCTGTTATTTGTCATCCTAATTTGTCACCAGAAGTCCGACTGGCCTTAGCGTCTGAAGCGAGTGCCTCCGATTTACGTTTAGAAGCAGATTTTGGAATTTTGACTTCGGGAACAAGTGGGAAACCCAAGATTTTGTGGCGAACCATTTCCTCTTGGGTGGACTTTTTTGCTGAGCAAAATCGAATTTTCCATATTAATCAGAAAACGGCTTTATTCTTAAAAGGCAATTTTAGTTTTTCAGGGAACCTTAACATGGCCTTGGCTGTCCTTTATGAAGGTGGGCAATTGATTATAAGTGATAAACCATCGCCAAGAAGTTGGGTACAATTATGTCAGACCTGCCAAGTTAGTCATCTGTATCTCTTACCAAGCCTTCTACAAGTTCTAGCAAGTCATTTAAACAGTAGGGAGCTTGACTTGTCTTATATCATCAGTTCTTCTCAAACTTTGCCAGTTTCTCTGATTCGTGACCTTTATGACAGGCAACCGACCTGCGACATTATTGTTTTTTATGGCGCTAGTGAATTAAGTTTTATCAGCTGGTGTAAGGGCAGAGAGATTTTAGACAATCCCAATTTAGTTGGTCGAGCTTTTAAAAATGTTCAAATAAAGCTGAAAAACAATAAAATTTATGTTACGACTCCTTATGCAGCTGTCGGAGTAAGATGCCCTTATACTGTAGAAGACTATGGTCATTTTTCAAAAGCAGGATTAATCTTGGAAGGGCGACCATCTGATTGGGCAAATTATGCTGGAACCAAGTTGCATTTGCCAACTATCAGACAAAAACTACTCTCTTGTTCTTTCGTAAAAGATGCCTTTTGTCTCAAGTTGAGCAGTTATCTGGCTGGTGATGAAGTGCATGCCTTTCTTGTTTTAAAAGACAGTATATCTTTATCGGAAGCTAAGAAGTCAATTGCTAGTGTTTTACTAGCCACTGAGCAGCCCAAGTACTGGCATACGATTGATGCCATTCCCTTGATGGATAGTTCTAAGGTAGATGTTCAGCATTTGAAAAAGCTCTGTCAAAAAAGAACTCATTAATCTCAAGTTGCGTAGAGCACTTGGGATTTTTTTGTTGTCTCTCTTGTGGTGACATCAATTCTATACTAAAATATAGAAGTACAATCACAAAAGGAGACTGCCATGCCGACAGAATATGAAAAAATGATTGCGGGTGAGTTTTATAAGCCTAGCGACCCTGAGTTACGTGCCCTAGCAGCTAAATCTAGAGAAAAGCAAATGGCCTTTAATGCTGAATCTGACCGTCTCAAGAGGGCGGAGATTGTCAAATCTTGGTTTGGTTCGACTGGTGAGAATCTTGCCATGAATCCTCAGTTCGTTACGGATTACGGTGTTAATATCCATATCGGTGAAAATTTCTATTCCAACTGGAACTTGACCATGCTGGATATCTGTCCTATCACGATTGGTGACAATGCTATGATTGGCCCTAATTGTCAGTTTTTGACGCCCTTACATCCGCTTGATCCAACTGAGCGCAATTCAGGTATTGAGTACGGAGCACCCATTACCATCGGTGATAATTTCTGGGCTGGTGGTGGTGTGACTATCTTGCCGGGTGTAACTTTGGGGAACAATGTTGTGGCTGGAGCAGGAGCAGTCGTCACCAAGTCCTTTGGTGACAATGTGGTTCTAGGTGGAAACCCGGCGCGTGTTATCAAGGAAATTCCTGTCAAAAAAGACTAAGTGAAGCAACTCAAGGATTCTAAGTCCTTGAGTTTTTTTGTCATCCGTTGAAAGTGATATTGACATTGGGCTAAAATTCTCCTATACTTAATATGCTAGTTAGCTAACAATATAATTGAGGAGTAGACTTTTGGACCATTTTGGACGTTTGTTAAAACAAGCCAATAATAACATGATGCGTCACTTTGACCAGTTCGCCAAGCGATTTGGTTTGACGGGAAATCAGATGGCTGTCATTGATTTTATAATGAATCATGAGAAACAAGAAATCTTTCAGAGGGACATTGAGCATGAATTCAACATTCAGCGTTCGACAACAACGGTCCTCTTACAGCGGATGGAGAAAAAAGGCCTAATCGAACGCCATACCTCATCGAAAGACGCTAGGCAAAAAGCGGTTGTTTTAACGGATAAGGCGGTAAAAATCGCGTCTGCCTGTCAAGCTTATCTTAGGGCAGAAGAGGAAGAGTTTGCTCAACAATTTTCAGATGAAGAAAGAGAAATCTTTCTCAACATCTTACAACACTACCGTAATCTTTAATTGTCATCAGAGGAGAAACACTTATGTCATATGAAAAAATCTCCACTAAGGTCTTGTCTGCCATCTTTGCGACAGGTGTCCTTTCCTTTTGTGGAGTGGCTGGTGAAACAGCCATGAACATTACCTTCCCAATTTTGATGAAGGAATTTTCAGTAACAACATCAACCGTTCAGTGGGTCACAACCATCTACCTATTAGTCGTTGCTTGTGTGGTGCCCTTATCAGCCTACCTCAAACGTTCCTTTAAGATGAAATCTATCTTTTTGGTCGCCAATCTTTTGTCAGTCTTGGGAGTCCTTATCGACTTTATAGCCCCTAACTTTGGCTTTGTCGTCCTGGGCCGTTTGGTGCAAGGTATGGGGGTTGGATTTGCCCTTCCTCTTATGTTTAACATCATTTTGGAGCGGGTACCAAGTCGTAAGATTGGTCTTATGATGGGGGTTGGTACACTAATTACCGCAGTTGCACCAGCCATTGGCCCAACTGTCGGTGGTCTTCTAACAGCACACTTTGGTTGGCGGTCTATTTTCCTTGTTCAGTTTCCTATTCTCTTGGCTTCATTGATTGCAGGGCTTCGTTCGATTGAGCAAAAGAGTGAGGTTAAACGTGAATCCTTTGATATTCTTAGCCTGTTTGCCATCATTTTTCTTTTCTTGGGCTTGATTCTAGGCCTTCACGGGATGGCAGATCATACTTTTCTTAGTTTCTCAGTGCTTGGCTGGCTTGTCCTTGGTATTTTGGGGCTGATCCTTCTGGTTTGGCGCTCTATGAAATTGGAAAATCCAATCATTAATCTCGCTATTCTGAAGAATCCTCGCCTTACTGGCCATATCGCTGCTTTCTTTACCTTGCAATTGGGATCGCTCGGTATGAGCTTTATCTTACCTAACTATGTGCAATTGGTTAACCACTCTAATACAACTCTCGCTGCTTTGATGATTCTTCCGGGTGCTATCATTGGTGCTGGATTTGCTCCCTTCTCAGGTATTATTCTTGATAAGATGGGGGCACGTAAACCAATTTTGATTGGGGCCAGTCTAATCGTCCTTGCTCAGCTGCTCTTTACTCTGTTTGGTCTCTCGCTTTCAAATACCTTGATTCTTGTCTTTTACATGATTTTCATGACGGGACTAGGAGTGGCCTTTGGTAATATTATGACTAACGGACAAAAGCAATTACCACTGGACCAACGAGCTGATGCCAATGCGATTTTTAATACCCTCCAACAATTTGCAGGAGCAGTAGGAACAACGCTTGCTTCTCTCATTGTTGCCTTAAGTCAAACCAATCATAAGATTGACTTTGCTCAAGCAACAGCTCAGGGGAGCCGAAATGGGTTTAGAGTTCTCCTTGTTTTAGCAGTATTCCAACTGATTGTACTTGTGAGCGTCGTCAAAAAGAACGATTAATCATTAGATTGAAGCAAGGGAAGATGCTTTCCTTGCTTTTTCTTTTTTCGAATAAAATACTAATTTTTCTGCAAATGTTAGTGTTCATTTAAGGATTATGACTTATAATAAGCTTAAAGAAAAAACGAGCTTTCGTTGTAGATACGAAAAGGAAGGGAAGACAATGTCATTACTAAAGAAAATTCATCCCGAGCAGCCACTCAAGGAACTGAGATGGTTTGATATTGGTATGGTAACGCTCATCATGTTTGGACAGTTTATCGTACGTTCGACCCAGATGTATATGGCTAGTCTGTCGCCAACCATTTCCACAACAATGAGTGAAACAGCGACAAATACGGTTAGCAAAGGAGCAGCCTACTCAAGTAATTTCAGCTTACAACTGATTCTTTTGTCCTTGGCCCTCGTCTATCTTTGGATCCGTCATTTTGACTTCAAGCAACTGCCTATCCGTCTAAAGTGGTCTGTCCTATTTTGGGTACCTTTTATTTTCGCTATCATGGGTCTCTTGGCCGATGTGGTCAGCACGCTGTCAGGCCAGTATAACTACTTTAGCCCTCAAGTTTTAGCCTTTATTAGTCCTATGGCCGTGATTAATAAGTTTCTGGCCTTGTCACCTATGGCTATTGCCTACGGATTGCTTAACGGTTTCTACGAGGAATTTTTCTTCCTAGGACTCTTGACCTCAGTAAAGGACAAGTATAAGTGGTGGGTCTTGCTCTTTTCAACCCTTGTCCGTGTGTCCTTCCACACCTATCAGGGCATGCTATGGGCTCTGGTTATCGGTGTGGTATTTGGTCTACTCTATTATTTTCTTTATAAATATAAGGTCAAAAACCTGCTTCCATTCTTCCTAGTCCATGCCTTGGCTGATATGTTTGGCTCAAGCCTCATTTATCTCTTGGTTAATTGGTATTATTAGCAAAACAACTCCCTTCGTAGCGTGTACGAAGGGAGTTTTAAGCTTAATTTCTAGTTGAGATATTAAAATGCTATTGTAATAAAGGTTGTACAATGAGAGTCCGCTTAAAAAATAATTTTTAATTTTGTTAAAAATATGAGATAATAGTGGCGGACTATACTTAAACAGTAATTTTAGAGGGAGACAATGATGTCAAAACGATTAATTTCAAATCGTCCGAGCGATCTTAAGCCCCTTAAGCAACTTTTCTGGGAAAATGCAGAGAAAGCTCGGATGGGCGACTATTGGAAAGATAAGAAGAGTTACAGAGAGCTTTCCGAAGCGACAGGAATTCCTTCAGGAAGCTTACGGATGCTTTTTATGAACAAGCCTAAGGGAAATATTCCAAAGATTGTAACCATTACTAATGGTCTGGCTAAGGTGACCAAGAAAAATATCACACTTGGGATGCTTTTATCTCAAGACAACCAGCATGAAGTTTTTGAGTTTCCAAGAAAGCCTGACCAGGTCACGCAAAACCTGTGGAATAATATTCGTAAGAAATTACATATCACAGAGGCTATGGATGCTGAAGAAGTCAGAGAACGCATGACGCACTTTGTGGTGTCATCTGGCATGGCACAAACCAACTATAACTTAATCAAGCAAAGAGGGACCGTTTCACTAGATACTCTGGAAAAATTTTCCAAAACTCTAAGAGTTGAGCCTTATGAATTGTTAGCAACGATTAGACGTAAGGAAAATGTGGATAAGATAGCACTGCCAATTCATAGGGAAAATGACAGCGAATCACACATTGATATCGGAAAGCTAAACACCTTTATCAAACTCCAGCCCTACTCACCTAGTGGCCCTGAGGCAGCTTCAGTGGACTTGAGCCCACAAAATCTTTATCGCTATTACTCTAAGGGAAGCGCTGGTGACATGTCCATAAAAACGGCTTATAAGTTTAAGAGACTTGTGGATATTTACGAAGCGGAAAATGGTAGCCTTGACTCTTCAAGCAGAGTCCTAGATGCCAAGAAACTTGAAAAACTCCTTTATAGCGGCATGACGACTGGTTATGCGATTTCAAAAACGGGTTTGATGAATGCGACCAATGGTAATCTCTATATCAAGGGCAAACGTCCCATCGAATCCATGAAGCTAGACCGTGCCTTTGGTTTATATAAACACTTAAAAAGATTGAAAAAGAACCAATAATTCTTTACCTACCAAAAAGCCCAAATCAATATTTTGATTTGGGCTTTTTGGTTGTTTTTTATCTGTACGACGAATAAGAATCATTTTAGTCGATTTTTGGAGTTGTTTTATACTTGATTCGCTCGTCCATTTTCATCAAAGTGATAAGTCACACCTTTGATGGTACGTGTTTGGTTGGTGACTAGTTCACCAGAGTTTTCGTCATAATAACGAGTACCCTTGTAGTCTGTAACGAAATCGCCCTTAACTTGTTTACCTTCATAATCAAAGTAGAGGTGTTGACCATTGATGACTTGATCGAAGAGGAGGGCCTTACCATCGTTACCGAAGTAGTACCAGTGTCCGTCTGCATAGACGAATTGATTAGTTACAGCAGCTCCAGTTTCAGCGTCAAAGTAGTAGGTTGGATTGTCTTCTGGGTTGTCAGGGAATGAAATGTAAAATTTAGGTCTAGCTAATTGTCCACGAACTTGTTCGTTTGTTTCGTATTTGTTCATTGGATTGGCAGAGAAATAGTAAAGCTTACCATCAATTTTTTTGAAACCTGCGACTTTTTTACCATTTTCTAGGTAGAACCAACTACCGCGAGATTTAACAAAACCAGTTTTTTTCACAGCTTCGCCAGTTTCATCATCATAGTAAGGTGGATTTTGATATATGTTAAAGGAACCACGAAGGACCCTTCCGTTTTGCTCAATATAGTAATCCTTACCATCAATAGTTATTTCCCCAGTTCGTCCATTACTGCTAAGGTAGTATAAATCGTCACCAATCTTAATAAACTGATCACGAGGGAGTTCTTTCCTTGCGCCACTATCTTTATCGTAGTAGTAACCATCAAGAACAGTATCTTTAGCTTGAACTCCATAAGAGTCAAAGTAAACGTGTACTCCATCAATGGTTTGTGAGCCTGTTAGGATGTTCCCTTGTGCATCTGCATAGTACCATTTACCATTATTATTGAAGTATTGATTTTTTACAAGAGCGCCGGAATCTTTATCGTAGAATTTAACTGGGCTAGTGTAGGAGTTTGCTTTAACCACATCCCCATTACTATCAGTAAATTCTCCTTTAATCTGATTGCCGTAATATGGATCAAAGTGAACCTGTACCCCGTCAATGGTTTGATTGCCTTTAAGGATTTTTCCTTCTCCATTAAGGTAGTACCAGTTGTCGTTGATGTAAACGTAGCGATTGGTACCAAGGTCTATTTTAGCACCAGAATCTTTGTCGTAGAAGTAGCCATCATCGCCAAAGACACCTTTGGCTTGTTTACCATCATAAGGGTCAAAGTATACAGGAACATTGTTAATAGTTTGAGATCCTTTAAGTCGTTCACCGTCATTTCCAACATAATACCAGTCTTTGCCGACTTGGACATAGTTATTGGTAACAAGTGCACCAGTTATTCCATCGTAATATTTACCATTCCATGCAAAATTCCCTTTAACTTGAGCACCAGTTTCTTTGTCAAAGAAATATTCAACGTTGTCGATGACAGTTGCTCCTTTGATGGCCTTGCTATCGGCTCCGATAAAGTAGGTTTTGTCTTTAACTGTTACGAAACGATTAGTAACTAAATTTCCAGAGTCTTTATCGTGGAATTGATTTTTATAGTCAAAATCTCCTTTAACCTGTTTACCACCATATTCAAAATAAACGTGAGCGCCATCAATAGTTTGTTCACCTGTCAAGATTTTTCCATCTTCACCGACATAGTACCAATTTCCTTTGACCTGAACATAACGATTTGTACCAAGGTTGACACGATTACCGTCTTGATCGTAAAAGTAACCATCATCACCAAAATTGTCGAAAATCTGGCTTCCCTCGTATTTATCGAAGTAGACTTGTTTACCGTCAATTGTTTGAGGACCGGTTAACCGAATTCCTTGGTCGTTAACATAATAACGTTCATTTCGATGTTTGTAAGGATTGTAAGCGATAACATATTGATTGGTGGCAAGAGCGCCAGAATCCTTATCGTAGTATCGAGATTTATTATCTCCCTCATCTCTGACAAAATAACCTTTAACTTGAACACCGCCTTGATTGAAGTAAACCTTAACGCCATCGATGGTTTGTGGTCCCTTTAAAATAGCACCATCATTTCCAGCATAGTACCATTCCCCGTTTAATTCGAAATAGCGGTTAGTACCAAAATCTACTTGTTTACCATATTTGTCATAATAACGGCCATTAGGAGCAAACCTATCCTCAACTTGTTCACCATACTGATCAAAATAATGCCACGCTCCATCAATTTCTTTGGAACCAATTGCCTTGTTACCATTTTCATCAACGTAATAGGTTCTACCATAATTTTCAACGAATTTATTAGTAACAAGAGCACCAGAGTCTTTGTCATAATAGTGACCGTCCCAGTCAAAGTCCCCTTTAACCTGAACGCCGCCTTGATTGAAGTAGACCTTAACGCCATCGATGGTTTGTGGTCCAGTTAGATCTTTACCGCTAGCATCTTTGTAATGCCAGTATCCATGCTTATCGCTGTAGTAATAACCACCAGTGACATTTGTTTCACTGTTCGAAGTTTCTGTAGATGTAGCTGTCTCACTGGCAGCTCGGTCTGTAATTACAGCTTCACGTGTTTGAGCTTTGGCTGATTCTGCAGGAGCTTGGCTAGTAGTTGTTGAAGCTATTTCACTGGTAGTTTCAGAACTTGCAACAGAAGTTGTGGCTTGTTCTGAGACATTTGTGGTGTTTTCAGTGCTGGCGGCATTTTCAGTAGTAGCCGGAGCCTCGACAACCTTTGTTTCGACAAGGTCTGCTGTCGTTTCCACATTGGCAGTGGTAGCAGCAGTCGTATCAAGGTTTGATGAGTTGTCAGCTTTAGCTTCCTCAGCGAAGGCAGGTCTTGCGATGATGGCAAAACTTGCAAGGGCAGTTGCACATGAAAATGCAAGTAGACGTTTTTTGGACGGTTGTCCAGCAAAATTAGAATGTACTTTCATAATTTTTCCTCCTTTTTCCTAAATCCTATTATAACTTAATTTAATCGTGTTTCAATAGCATTTAAGACATTTAGCCTAAAATAAGAAAAGGCTTACACAACTCTTTACTGGGAAAATTTTTCACGGTTTTTTCCTCCAATGGTTCTTAAACGCAAAAAAAATCCAGGACCTGAGCCCTGGATTTAGGAGATTATGAAAAAGAAAAGTTTTAGGATGGTTATAGTATATAAAGCAAAGCCTAAAGTTTTCTTAAAGTAGAAGATGAGTATTTTTGTGATTTACAAAGAAAGTTGCTGATAGCTAACTAAAAAATTTAGTAAAGATTATAGTCTATAAACTAAGATGTCATAACCTGTATTCATTTACTAAAAAAGCAGTAAAACCTATAGAAGCAAGCCTTCTAATTTAGTGATTATTCTGTCCATTCTGACAATAGATGCTCAAATTGTCCCCATACAGTTTTTGAAAGTGCTACTTTTCTTCAAAAGTTATCCTGTGTAAAATAAGGGTCATAAAAACATATGAGGTGATTGCTATGACAAATCGTTACGACTTAAATAAAAATTTGGCACAGATGCTTAAGGGAGGCGTCATCATGGACGTTCAAAATCCTGAGCAGGCACGTATTGCAGAAGCAGCTGGAGCAGCTGCGGTTATGGCCTTGGAACGCATTCCAGCTGATATTCGTGCGGTTGGCGGGGTATCACGTATGAGCGACCCTAAGATGATTAAGGAAATTCAGGACGCTGTCAGTATCCCAGTTATGGCCAAGGTACGTATTGGTCACTTTGTGGAAGCACAGATTTTGCAAGCGATTGAGATTGATTATATCGACGAGAGTGAGGTATTGACGCCTGCCGATGACCTTATTCATGTGGATAAAACCAAGTTTGATGTGCCTTTCGTCTGCGGAGCCAAGGACCTCGGTGAAGCCCTTCGTCGTATTTCTGAAGGGGCATCAATGATTCGTACCAAAGGTGAACCGGGTACTGGTGATATTGTCCAAGCAGTTCACCACTTACGACTCATGAATCAAGAGATTCGCCGTATTCAAAATCTCAGAGAAGACGAGCTATACATTACTGCCAAAGACTTACAGGTGCCAATTGACTTGGTCCGTTATGTCCATGAACATGGCAAGTTGCCAGTTGTCAATTTTGCGGCTGGGGGGGGAGGGACGCCCGCCCGCGGTGGCAGTATTCCG
>OATP01000297.1_pt1 | contig 32105 bp, 34 predicted proteins | sample 1495041 | NCBI WGS metagenome assembly OATP01 (sample SAMEA2579972, study PRJEB22360) | human gut metagenome | biome: human gut; feature: human-associated habitat; material: faeces | place: Denmark | collected 2008/2010 | reverse complement strand
ACCTCTTAAGTAGATTTTGGTTATTTACCATGTCTACTTAAGAGGTATCATATCATCCGCCAGTGTTTTTTCTTTTGCCAAATGTTGACAAAGGTCATAAGATATCTATGGTGTGGTATAATAGGGGAAAGTTTAAGTACTAATTTGATTGGGATTTCTCTCCTTATAATGAGATCGGATTAATGTGTAAAAGATGGCATCGCCTATTGATGAAGAGAAAAAGAATCCTGATTTTATGATATTCTGGTTGAGAGAATAACTTTCACTAGGAGAATACAAATGAAACCAACAAAACTAGAATGGGAAGATGTTACCAAGTTTGAAGAGGTAAAAGGATACGGTCAGCATATATGGAGAGATGAGGACAAGTATTATTTGGTTTTAGAAGAAGGAACCGTAGCTTCTTGGTTAGTTGTCTATGAATTACCAAATGATCTGTTTGCCTTATTAGATAGTGGAGAAAGAACACTAAGCGAAGTATCTTGGAAGATTAAATACGATTCTTGGCCACCGACGGAAGAAGAAAAGAACGAAATTAGAAAAGATAGAGCTAGAAAAAAGCCAATTGTGCTGATTTCCAACCGTAAAAATCAGTTGCTTTTTAGTAACAAAGAACTTGAAATACTTATTCCCAAAGCGGAACAACAATGGATAGAATCAATGGGCAAACTTCCAGATGATTATGTATCACCACTTAAGTAAAGAAGGTATAAAATGAAACCAACAAAACTAGAATGGGAAGATGTTATCCAGTTTGAAGAAGTAGAAGGATACGGGAAGTCAATCTGGAAAAATGAGGACAAGTATTATTTGGTTTTAGAAGAAGGAACCGTGGCTTCTTGGTTAGCAGTCTATGAATTACCAAACGAATTATTTGCCTTACTAGATAGTGGGGAGAGAACACCACTAGAAGTATCTTGGAAGATTCGGAACGATTGCTGGCCACCGACGGAAGAAGAAAAGAAGTCTAGTGAGAAACAATTTGTATTAAAAGGCTTAACTCCCTTAATAGCTAGTCCTAAGAGTTGGGAATTATTTACTCAGGAAGAGCTTGAGACATTAATTCCACTTGCTGAACAAAAATGGATTGACTGGAGAGGCAAACTTCCAGACGATTATGTATCACCATTGAAATAGACAAAAAGAAATAGTATGACAACAGAAATTCAACAATACAAAAATTGTACGATATTAAAAAACAACAATGATTATCAGATCCTGTGGAGTAGAGGGAAAGAAGTGCTTAACTTTCCCATTAGCCAAAAATTAGCAGAACGTGTTTCAAAATCAGAAAAAGATGCTTTAGAAGTAATGTTTTATTGCGAACATCATCGTTGGCCAAAGGCAGATGAGTTAGAAGATTATAATCAATCGGATTCGATTGTACATAGAGGCAATGGATTTATTGTATATGAGACAGATGGCTATTACGAAATTAGCTTCTTTAAAGAAATTGGCGGAGCCATGGGTCCAGAAGTTCGCTATCCTATTACTAAAGAACTGATGGATAAAGCATTTGAATCTTCTAGGGGAGCATATGAAGTGATGATTTATGCAGAAACAGGGAACTGGCCTATAAGTGATTAGTAAATAGGTTTCAAATAGAAGAGGTGACTTTAATGGAAACTATATATGTAAGTCAATAAGATATGTTGGAAATTTGTCAAGATGGTGATAAGTATTTCTTGCGTTATCCAACTTTTAATATTACCATGCCAGAGGTTGTTCAAGAAATCCCCAAAGAAGCTGCAGATAGTTATATGTCGGGAGAACATACTGGTAAAGAGTTGATGAATTATGCAGATTATGGTTTTTGGAAATCTAAAAAGCAATATACACAAGAAGAGTCAAATAAAATTTTTATACGAAATAACCCTGATTTAATTTTTAATGATTTATCTTATAACCAAAAAATATTTTCTCCTGAAGAATTTACCCAAATCGTCACTAAAGCCATTGTTTCAGAACTGGAACCTAGCGAACTTGACGCAATTGGTATAGTTGATAGTCATTTAGAGCTTCTTCTGGTGGATCCAGTTGGCTGGCAGGAAGAGATAGAAGCAGTCCATCTGGAAATTCTGCAAGAAAAAATTAACAATTATATTCACTTCCTCGAAAGCAAGCAATATGTGGAGAGATACGGAGATAAGTTTGATAAGAAAGTCATCCATATCACCTTCCAATATTCTCCATCTGATAATGGACTAGCCTTTCTTGCAGCAGTTCAGAAGGTATTGCAACCTACAGATATGAGCTTGAAGGTGGAATTGCCGGAGTAAAAAAGGGAGCGGAAACGCTCTCTTGATGAGTTTCAATCTGCGATTGAACGCCAAGGATACTATGAGATAAAAAATCCACGTGTCTATAAACCAGGTACTAATGAGACTGAACAAATTAAAGGAATTTTTAGAATTAATCAATGGGGTAACTAAATGAAAATATATAAATTACCAGAACCTAAAGAATATGAATCTTTTATTAATTTTTATCGTAATGTGATGAGAGAAGGGAGAGAGGAAGAAGCTTTTTTAGGTACAAATCCAAAATATCGTATATGGCAAAGGGACTCTTATGAACTTGATAGTACAGATATTGGAGTATTGATAGAATATTGCTTATTCCCTCTGTATGTGGAAGGTGATAGGGATATAGCGCGCAGAACCTTTGAAATCTTGAAAGATTTTAGCTTATCTAATGATCTAATGAAATTAAAGAAGGTCACTCAATATATTTCTAATCAAAAATGGTTTGTAACGAATTATTATGATATTCCCTTTGTTATTGAAACAGATGAATTGGTAAGAAATATTATAGAAAGCACTTCCCACCTATCAGATGATCAAAAACGAACGTATACCTATGAAGGGTTGTGTAATGTATTAGATCGTAACCAAGAATACAGGCAGTGTGATGAAGAAAAGGTGGAGAAGATTCTCAAGGAATTCAAGGAAAAATACTACAATCCCCCTCAGGTAGTAGAAACAATTAAAACAGTTGAGGAAATTGTACTAGACGTTACGAGTATCGATGCGATGGGTGTTTCAGATGACCATCTAGAGTTGTTGTTGATTGATCAAAATAAATGGATAGAGTCATTAGAAGAAGAGCATCTCTTGAAACTTCAAGAAAAACTCAACAACTACATCTACTTCCTCGAAAGCAAGCAGTATGTGGAGCGATATGGTGATAAGTTTGATAAAAAAGTCATCCATATCACCTTTCAATACTCTCCATCTGATAATGGGCTAGCCTTTCTCGCAGCGGTTCAGAAAGTATTGCAACCGACAGATATGAGCTTGAAGGTAGAATTGTCGGAGTAAAGAACAACTAAGAAGAATAAAATTAATCAATTTATGAGGGATAAAAAATATTAAAGCGAAGGTCAGTCAAAAAATATGATAGCTAAAAAGTAGACCAAAAGTAGACCAAAATTTTCTAATAGCCTATTAGAATAGGCTTTCTAAGCATATTTTATATTTCGGCAGGGGACAGAGATAGAAAAGAAAACACTGACAGTTGAACTGCACCCCAAAAGTTAGATTTTTTCTGTCTAACTTTTGTGGAGTAGTTCACTTATGACAGAGTGTTGACGTTTTAGAGCCGTGTTGTTTCGAATGGTCTCAAAACTTATTTTTTGTATGTTATAAAGGAATATTTTAAAAATGAAGGGATTTTCTATGGAGAGTGATGTGTTTTTGGATTATTATTTAAAATCACTTAGGTTTTATTTTGGTGATAGGTGTAAGGATATCGGATTTATAAAGTTTTTCAAAGATGAGAATAATTGTTTTATTACTATTGAGGATTATGTTTTGGAATCATTTGTAGTATTGTCAAATATTTTGAGTAAGGAGAGGATTGTGTTTTCTTGTGGAATTATTCATAGTAAGGGGGGAGTTACTGGAGTAGAAGTATGTATGAATGTATTAGAGTTAGAAAGATTAAATCATTTGTATAAGATATAGTTTTAAAGAATATTAAAAAAATAAGGGAAACTGTCTATGTAGGATGTGTGGAGTTGATAGTATCAATGCTTCCTGGTTTTAGAGCTGTATTCTTTCGAATGATCCCACAACGAGAAAAACAAAAAATGATGGTCTAGGAGCTCGATACATTGAGCTTCTTTTTCTTTAGAAATTCAAATAATAATTTTACAGACTTTTATGTCATTAATTTATTTTCCCCCTCCACTTTTCCATTGACGATCCTTTCTTATTTCTCTAAAATAGCAGGTGTGTGAAGGGAGATTGATATGAAAAAAGGTTTTGTGATTGTGCTTTCTGCTTTGGCCTTGGCTTCGTGTGGTCGTCCTCAGAGGACGGTGATGCCTAAGAGTTCGGAGGCCAAGCAGACAAGCACTGAAGAAAAGAAACAATCTGGCATGGACTTGAAAGCTATTAAGAACAAGGATTACTCGAGTATCGAGGGGACTTGGATTGACGGCCATGGGAATGAGCTGGTCTTTGACAAGGACGGCCTGGACTTGGATGGTGCGGAGTTAGTTGATTCTAGCTTTAAGCAAAAGGACCATGGTGCAGAGATGTCTGTCAATTCAACATCTGGTGTCGGTGGCTTTGGTATCTTGCTCCTTCCCAAGGGGGAGACTGCTGGTAAGGATGATGCATCGGATAAGTCAAAGGATCGGATCTGGGCGGGTCAGTCACCGGCTTATGGTGATGATGACAATTTCTACTATCGCAAGAAAGAGCAACCAAAAGATCGGGAGCAGGTAGATAAAAACGATAGCAGTAGTACGACTAAGACAAGCAAGGCCAAAAAATGGGCTAGCAGTCAAGGATCCGATACCAAGTCTTCGAAAAAATCAGATAAGGATAGCTTCCCAGGCTATTCGTCTGACCAGATTGAAGCTGCGCGTGTATGGGCTTATGTGATTCAGTCTGTTCCTAAGGAATTGAACATCAACGGAAGTGCTGCTGGTACCTATATTTACCAAGATGGGATGGGAGTGACCTATCCGAAGACGGTCCATCATTTATATGGCTCTTATTCGGCTGAGGGAAATGTAACCTACGCGTCCAACGGTGACGGAACGGTGACCATCTATCCTGTACCGAGCCACTGGCAACAGTCTGCGGATGAGTTGAACAGCCAAGAATACATGACTCAGTTCACCCAAGGAATCTTGGACCATGCGGAGACGGTGACCTTGCCTGATGGGGATCCTGATATGATTCGACAGATCCTAGCCGTTCTGCAGTAGAAGTAGGAAATCAGGGATTAGTTTATTGTTTTTTTAAGCTGATCCTGATACAATAGAAACACAGAAAAAAGACTGGTCTTCCAGCCTTTTTCATTTCCTTATAGAAAGGTCTTTTATGAAACGCAAAACGATTTTGTTTTTTTATTTATTGTTACTGACCATTGGGTTGGCTTATGAGACCCAGTCGCTGACGGAAGGTTGGATGTCGGGTAGCCAGTATGGGATTGTGGGACTTTCGACCCTGATCCTCTTGGTCTATGCACTTCCTGCTGTCTGGGCATTGTTTTATTTCGCCAAGAAGTGGAAGTTGTCTTGGGTACCGGTCCTCTTTTCGCTTTTAGGTGGAGGCTTTGTGGCTGGTTGGTTATCTAGCTTTGCCAATACTTATTTTCATGACATGGTCCAAGCAGTAGCGCCGAACAGCGCTTTTTGGAACCAGTATGAGAGTGCCATTGCAGCGCCCCTCTTTGAGGAACCCTTTAAATTGCTTCCGATCTTTTTTGTTCTCTATTTGTATAGTGTCCGTCGGATCAAGTCGATTTTTCTCTTAGCCATTGCCTCTGGTCTTGGCTTCCAGATTGTGGAGGATTTTGCTTATATTCGTCAGGATCTGCCGGGAGGTTTCTCCTACACGGTGTCAGGGATTCTCGGTCGTGTGGCCAATGCGCCCATGTCTCACTGGGTCTACACCGGCCTTGTCATGCTGGGACTTCTCTTGTTAGCGCAAGTTCGAAAAGGTCGCAAGGATCTCCTTGTTCCGGCTTGGGGCTACTTTATCGCAGGTTTTGCCCTTCATTTTGTGGGCAATTCCCCATTCTCACAAATCGTGACCGAATTGCCGATTGCGATTCCGCTTCTAAATGCTGTCGGTCTCTTCTTGATCTACCAAGCCTATCAAACGATCGAGAAGGTTGAGCAAGATAAATAAACCAAAAAAATGCGTATGGTTCGAATACATACGCATTTTTATTATTTACCGAGGCAGAACTGGCTGAAGAGTTGGGTAATGAGCTCATCTGGGGCAGCATCCCCTGTGATTTCTCCGAGGATTTCCCAGGTGCGGGTGAGGTCGACTTGAAGCAGGTCGACCGGCATGCCAAGGGCCAAGCCTTCGTTGACGGCTTGCAGGCTTTCAACAGCTTTCTCGATCAGAGAGATGTGGCGAGCATTAGAGAGATAGGTCGCGTCTTGCTCAACGAGGCCGGCATTCTCGAAGAAGAGGGCGTTGATCCGATCTTCGATTTGATCGATATTTTGGTTCTTTAGAACGGAAATCTTGATGTGATCTTCTGGCAGTTGATCGATTTCGATCTTCTCTGGGAGATCAACCTTGTTGAGGAGGATGATGCGGTTGCTATCTCGAGAAATTTCAAGTAACTGGCGATCTTGATCGGTCAGGGGCTCGCTAGCATTGAGGACCAGGAGGACCAGATCCGCTTCCTTGAGGGCTTTTTTCGAACGTTCGACACCGATTTGCTCGACAATGTCCTCAGTCTCCCGGATCCCAGCTGTATCGACTAATTTGAGAGGAACCCCGTTGATGTTGACGTATTCTTCGATGACGTCACGAGTCGTCCCTTCGATATCGGTCACGATGGCTTTTTCCTCTCGAAGAAGGTTGTTGAGAAGGCTAGACTTGCCGACGTTTGGTCGACCGATGATAGCAGTAGAGATCCCTTCACGCAATATCTTTCCACGACGAGCTGTCTTGAGGAGATTGGTCAAGAGGGCTTCGAACTCGGTGGTCTTTTCACGAATGATCTCGGTGGTAGCTTCCTCGACATCATCGTACTCAGGATAGTCGATGTTGACTTCGACTTGAGCCAGAGTATTGAGGATTTCTTGGCGGGTGTTGTTGATCAGTTCAGACAGGGAGCCATCCAACTGTTTGACGGCAATATTCATAGCCTTGTCGGTCTTGGCCCGGATAATATCCATGACCGCCTCAGCCTGGGTTAAATCGACCCGTCCATTGAGAAAGGCCCGCTTGGTAAATTCACCAGGCTCCGCAAGACGGGCTCCTTCGCGGATGACCAACTGCAGGATTTCATTGGTCACAGCGATCCCGCCGTGGGTATTGATCTCGATGATGTCTTCTCGGGTGAAGGTCTTAGGTGAGCGCATAGCGCCAACCATGACTTCGTCGAGGATCTCATCCTTATCTGGATCAACGATATGACCGTAGTTGAGGGTGTGGCTAGCCACATCTTGGAGATTCTTGCCTTTAAAGATTTTTTGCGCAATGGCAAAGCTGTCTGTTCCGCTCAAGCGGACGATCCCGATCGCTCCCTCACCGAGTGGTGTCGAGATGGCAGCGATGGTATCAAATTCTTTGGTAATCATGTCATTTCTCTTTTCCTGTAGATTCATCTCTATTCTATCGTAAAGTCAGCTGTCGGGCAAGGTTTTGATTTTGAACGATAAGCTGGAAAGGTTTTCATTTAACTAGTGAAATCTCTTCCAAAATATGCTATACTAGAGGAGAATAAAAAGGAGGTCAATGATGGTAAACCTAAAAGAACAGGTAGGAATCAAAGCGGCTGAGTTTGTCAAAGACGGCATGATTGTCGGTCTCGGTACAGGGTCAACTGCTTATTATTTTGTAGCTGAACTAGGTCGTCGCATCAAAGAAGAGGGCTTGAAGATCACAGCTGTCACGACGTCAAGTGTGACCTATGATCAGGCTGAGAGTTTAGGTATTCCGCTCAAGGCCATCGACGATGTCGAAGTGGTCGATGTGACAGTGGATGGCGCCGATGAAGTGGATCCTCAATTAAACGGGATCAAAGGTGGTGGCGGGGCTCTCCTCATGGAAAAAATCGTCGCTACCAATTCAAAAGATTGCATTTGGATCGTGGATGAATCCAAGCAAGTCGAAACTCTTGGGGCCTTCAAACTTCCAGTGGAGGTTGTGCAGTACGGGGCTGAAAATCTTTTCCGTCACTTTGAACAAAAAGGTTACCACCCTGCTTTCCGTCTTGCGGAAGATCACCGTTTTGTCACTGACCAAGGCAATTTTATCATTGACTTGGATCTTAAAGTGATCAAGGATACAGAAGCTCTGGCAAATGAACTGGATCACACGGTTGGAGTTGTCGAGCATGGTTTATTCTTGAACATGATTTCAAAAGTGATTGTAGGGACACCGGATGGTCCTGTCATTATTGAAAAATAATTTTTTAAAGGAAGGCCGAGTCTCCTAGAGGTTTTTACGGATAGGGATTCGATATTAGTCTAAATTTTATAAAGGAAAGAGGCAGTTTATGTCAAAATTTAAACGTATGCACTTAGTTGTGCTGGATTCAGTTGGGATCGGTGCTGCACCAGATGCCAATAACTTTGTCAATGCAGGAGTTCCGGATGGAGCATCTGATACTTTGGGCCACATCTCTAAAACCGTCGGTTTGAATGTACCAAACATGGCGAAGATTGGTCTTGGAAATATTCCTCGTGAAGTACCATTGAAGACGGTTCCTGCTGAAAGCAATCCAACTGGTTATGCAACAAAATTGCAAGAAGTTTCCCTCGGGAAAGATACTATGACTGGTCACTGGGAAATCATGGGCCTCAACATTACAGAGCCTTTTGATACCTTCTGGAATGGTTTCCCTGAAGAAATTATTACGAAGATTGAAGACTTTTCAGGCCGTAAGGTTATCCGTGAAGCTAATAAGCCATACTCTGGTACAGCTGTTATCGATGACTTTGGACCACGTCAAATGGAAACGGGTGAGTTGATCATTTATACATCAGCAGACCCTGTGCTTCAAATCGCAGCTCACGAAGATATCATTCCTTTGGATGAGTTGTACCGTATCTGTGAATACGCTCGTTCTATCACTTTGGAACGTCCAGCTCTTCTCGGTCGAATCATTGCGCGTCCATATGTTGGAGAGCCTGGTAACTTCACACGTACAGCTAACCGTCGTGACTTGGCTGTTTCACCCTTTGCGCCAACTGTTTTGGACAAGTTGAACGAAGCGGGTATCGATACCTATGCAGTTGGTAAGATCAACGATATCTTTAACGGAGCTGGTATCAACCACGATATGGGCCACAACAAATCAAACAGCCACGGTATGGATACCTTGATTAAGGCCATGGGACTTCCTGAGTTCCAAGAAGGCTTCTCATTTACCAACTTGGTAGACTTTGATGCGCTTTACGGACACCGTCGCAATGCACACGGCTACCGCGATTGCTTGCATGAGTTCGATGAGCGCTTGCCAGAAATCATCGCAGCCATGCGTGAAGATGACCTCTTGATGATTACGGCTGACCATGGTAACGACCCAACCTACGCTGGTACTGACCATACGCGTGAATACATCCCATTCTTGGCTTATAGCCCATCCTTCAAGGGCAATGGCGTGATTCCAGTCGGCCATTTCTCTGATATTTCAGCAACTATTGCAGAAAACTTTGGCGTTGAAACTGCCATGATTGGTGAAAGTTTCTTAGATAAATTGAACTAAGATGGCACGTTTTGCTCTCCTCGTGAGAGGGATCAATGTTGGCGGCAAAAACAAAGTGGTCATGGCTCAACTTCGTTAAGAATTGACGGAGCTGGGATTCGAACAAGTGGAAACTTACATCAACAGTGGCAATATCTTCTTTACGACAGGTCTTTCTCGATCTCAGTTAGTAGAGTGCTTGTCGACCTTCTTTGAGAAAGCCTATCCCTTCATTCAGCGCTTTTCTCTCCTCAGTCGAGAAGACTATGAAGCAGAATGTGCAAACCTACCGCAATGGTGGACAGAAGAGATGGCTCGTAAGGATGTGCTCTTTTACACCGAGGGCTTGGATAGGGAATCCGTAGAAGAGAAGTTGCTTTCTTTGAAGCTAGGAGATGAAGTGCTTCACCTTGGCAAAACAGCTGTTTTTTGGGGCAAATACTCAGAAGAAAGCTACGCTAAAACCGCCTACCACAAACATCTGATGAAGATGCCTTTCTATCGTCAGATTACTATTCGCAACGCTAACACCTTTGACAAAATTGGTACATTACTCAAGAAATAAAAGGAGATACACAATGACATTATTAGCAAAAATCAATGAAACAGCTGCTTTTTTGAAAGGCAAAGGAATTGAAGCACCTGAGTTTGGCTTGATCCTTGGATCAGGTCTTGGAGAACTGGCTGAAGAAATCGAAAATCCAGTCGTAGTAGACTACTCTGACATTCCAAACTGGGGTCGTTCGACGGTTGTAGGACACGCTGGTAAATTGGTTTATGGTGATCTTGCTGGACGTAAAGTTTTGGCTCTTCAAGGTCGTTTCCACTTTTACGAAGGAAATCCACTAGAAGTGGTGACTTTCCCAGTTCGTGTTATGAAAGTGTTGGGATGTGAAGGAGTGCTTGTCACCAATGCTGCTGGTGGTATCGGCTTTGGTCCTGGTACCTTGATGGCTATCACTGACCACATCAACATGACAGGTCAAAACCCATTGATTGGTGAAAACTTGGATGATTTTGGTCCACGTTTCCCTGATATGTCGAAAGCTTACACTCCTGAATACCGCGAGACTGCTCATAAAGTCGCTGACAAATTAGGCATCAAATTGGATGCTGGGGTTTATATTGGTGTGACAGGTCCTACTTATGAAACTCCAGCTGAAATCCGTGCGTATAAGACACTTGGTGCGGATGCAGTTGGTATGTCTACAGTGCCAGAAGTCATCGTGGCCGCTCACTCTGGCTTGAAGGTTCTAGGAATTTCATGTATCACCAACTTTGCGGCTGGTTTCCAAGAAGAGCTTAACCACGAAGAAGTGGTAGAAGTGACGGAGCGTGTTAAAGACGACTTCAAAGGCTTGCTAAAAGCAATTCTTGCTGAATTGTAAGACCATGAAAACACGACTCCAAAGCCTGCCTTACGGACTGAGGTTGCTTCTAGCCACTCTATCATTGGGAATAGGGACGGGTCTAGTCGGAATGGCCTGTCATTATCTACTAGAAGGTGTGCAAGTGTTGGCTTTCGGCCAAGATAAGGGGGACTTGCTTCAGCAATTTAATCACGCTGGAGCGCTTCGTCGATTTCTTGTCCTAGGTGTGACAGGGATTTTGGCAGCAGGTTTCTGGTATATTCTACAACGGCGATATAACATTCTCTCCATTCGTAGGCAAATCGACCTAGTTGGAGAGAGAGAGCCAGCTCCATTAGCCCACCTCCTTCATGCAAGTATGCAGGTTGCGATTGTCGGGGCTGGCGCTTCGGTCGGAAAAGAAGGAGCCCCACGTGAGGTTGGGGCTCTTCTAGCTGGTCGTTTGGGCAAAGCCTTCTCCTTAGCAATCAAAGAACGACGAGTTTTGATTGCCTGTGGGGCGGGAGCTGGGTTGGCCGCAGTCTATCAAGTTCCCTTTGCTAGTAGCTTGTTTGTTTTTGAGACCTTAGGGTTGGCCTATCACTGGAAAAATTTTGTACTGGTCTTGTCCAGTACTTATTTGGCGACTTGGGTGGCCCAGCCAATCGTTGGACATGGTGCTATTTATCACATGTCGCCAGTTCATTGCTCAGCCAGTAGTTTATTCCAGGCTGTCATAGCTGCTCTATTGGTTACTCCCTTGGCACTGGCCTTCCGTTATCTAGCTAATCGGGCTAGTCGCAAGCGGCGGAAGGATTGGACCATTCTTTGGGCTCTGCCTGTAGCCTTTATGGTGCTAGCAGCCATTGTGGCCTTTTATCCGATTTTTATGGGAAATGGACAGGTTCTAGCCCAAGCCCTCTTATCAGGCCAGCCATTTTCCAACCTTGTCTTGACTTTGGCCATGAAAGGGTTCCTAGTCTACCTTCTCTTGCGAAATGGGGCATACGGAGGGACTTTGACACCGTCATTTGCCTTGGGGATCGGATCTGGCTACTTAGCGACTTTGCTCTTGACAGTCGTTGGCATTCAAATGGATCCTGCTCTAGGATTGTTGCTTGGAGCGACCGTCTTTTTAGGAACGACCTTACAGGCTCCATTGACAGGCATTGCCCTAAGCCTTGGTTTTACAGGCCAGAGCTGGGCCTTGATTCTACCGCTGGCACTAGCTGCTGGTGTGTCTTATGTGATTCAAAATAGATGGGAGAATAAAAGATGAGAGTACATTTTGTCTTGCACGAAACTTTTGAAGTACCAGGTGCTTATCTCAAGTGGGCGCAGGAGCGTGGTCATCAGGTGACCATGACCAAGGTCTACGAGCGAGAAGCTCTACCTGAGACAGTGGATGAGATTGATTTTTTGATCGTCATGGGGGGACCGCAATCGCCAGATGAGGATCGCGCAACCTTTCCTTACTATGATCCGCAAGCTGAGATTGAATTGATTCAAAAAGCGATGAAGGCGGATCGCTACATCGTTGGGGTCTGTCTTGGGGCGCAGCTCCTGTCTGTTGCTTATGGCGCGGAGTATGAACACAGTCCAGAGCGTGAGATTGGGGTTTATCCGGTGGATTTAACTCCTGAAGGATTAGCAGATTCGCATGTCAGCTTACTTGGTGCAAACATTGATTCAGGACACTGGCATGGTGATATGCCGGGATTGACGAAGGATGCTGTTGTCCTTGCAACCAGTCAAGGTTGCCCACGTCAGATTATTCGCTTCAGTCCTAAACACTATGCCTTCCAAGCTCACTTGGAATTTGATCCAGAAGCAGTCGATCTCTTAATTGCTGCAGATGGTGAAGCTGTTTTGGAAGAACAAAGTCAAACATTGCCATTTGTCGAAAAACCTGAAGCTATTCGTGCTTACGATTACCAAGAGATGAATGCAAAATTGTACGCATTTTTGGATTCATTAACAAACTAAAAACAAGAAAGGATGGGCAGTTCGGGTTTGAATTGAACCCGAGCTATCCATGACTTTCAAAACGATATTTAATTGAACCCACCCTAAAAGCTGTGTGAAAAAGATCGATTGTCTTGCAAGTCCAGTACTTGCTGCGACAATCCCCTATTTTCACTTTGCTTTTTACGGGCTTGGTATCTTATAGAAAGGTAAGAGCATGTGTTCTGATTTGAACACGAGCGGAAAGCTCGGAAAATAGATAATCTGACTGAGAAATCAGGATTTCTCGTCAGATTCCTAATTTTCATTCGCTTTCTGGTCGCTCTTCAAATTACTCAATAAAAAAGAAAGGATGGATTAACCGTATTCGCTGAACTGAATATGGACGGAGAACTGTGTAAAAAAGATAAACTGTCTAGCATCTGCGATGCGTCGTCAGATTCCTATTTTTACTTTGTTCTCTGTCGCCTGTTCTATTACTAAAAAAGAAAGGTAAGAGCATGTGTTTTAATTTGAACACGAGCGGAAAGCTCTCCAAATTACTCAATAAAAAAGAAAGGATGGGTTTACCGTATTCGCTGAACTGAATATGGCTTACTCTCCTCTAAATCATCAAAATTAAAAAAGAAAGGAATTGAACCCACCCTAAAAGCAGTGGGAAAAAGATAGTTGGTCTAGCGAGCATCGCTCACTGCGCCCAACTCCTATTTTCCCTTCGCTTTTTGACGGGTCTGGTATCTTATATTATGTCTATCCATATTGCTGCTCAGCAGGGTGAAATTGCTGATAAAATTCTTCTTCCTGGGGACCCTCTTCGTGCGAAATTTATCGCTGAGAATTTCTTTGAAGATGCTGTATGCTTCAACGAAGTTCGTAACATGTTTGGTTACACAGGGACTTACAAGGGTCACCGTGTTTCTGTCATGGGGACTGGAATGGGGATGCCGTCCATCTCTATTTATGCGCGTGAGTTGATTGTTGACTACGGTGTGAAGAAATTGATCCGTGTCGGAACGGCTGGTTCTTTAAATGAGGACGTTCATGTCCGTGAATTGGTCTTGGCGCAAGCAGCCGCAACCAACTCCAACATCATCCGCAATGACTGGCCTCAATTTGATTTCCCTCAAATCGCTAGCTTTGATCTTTTGGACAAGGCTTACCATATTGCCAAAGACCTTGGTATGACTACTCACGTCGGAAATGTCTTGTCATCAGATGTGTTCTATTCAAACTATGGTGAAAAGAACATCGAGCTTGGTAAATGGGGTGTGAAAGCTGTGGAAATGGAAGCAGCAGCCCTTTATTATCTTGCGGCACAACACCATGTCGATGCCCTTGCCATTATGACCATTTCAGACAGCTTGGTCAACGCTGAAGAGGACACTACAGCTGAAGAACGCCAAACAACCTTTACAGATATGATGAAGGTTGGTCTTGAGACCTTGATTGCAGAATAATGGCAGAATTCCTTCATGATGAATGGCTCTACGATCTTCATCATTATCACTATAGCCGTGCCCTTCGCTCCCTTCAGCAAAAAGGGAATGTGCCGGATTTGCTGGTGAGTTTATTGCAGGTGATGGCAGAACGTCGTGAGCTCAATATCCAACCTGTCATGAATCAACAGTTGAAAACAGAAGTGCTAGAAGCGACTGGTTTTCAGCTTTTTTGGCATGAAAATCCCGAGGATGAACAGCTGGTCAACTACCTTTATGACCTCGAAGCGAAGTTGAGAAATGAACAGATCATTGACTTTATTCGGGCTGTTAGTCCGGCTATCTATCGGATCTTTATGCGATTGATTCAGTTGAAAATTCCAGATATCGCTAACTATATCCATAACTCCAAAGAATCCAGTTATGACCGTTGGAAGTTTGAGGACTTGCATGCGTCTGACAATCCTATCTTACAAGAATTTCATAGTGAAAGTGTGGTCAATTCATCCAGTTTGACAGAATTGATCGTCCAGTTGGACTTGCCGGATCGCGTCAAAGTTGCGTCTCAGCAATTACGGGAGCTAGAAAGATCCGTTCGCAATCCCTTGGCCCACTTGATCAAACCCTTTGATGAGGAAGAGCTTCATCGTTCAACCGGTTTCTCTTCTCAGGATTTTTTGAATAATTTGATTGACCTTGCAAGCTACACAGGCATCCATTATGATCAAGCTCACTTTTATTTTGATCAGGCCAATGCTGTGATGGATGAGCTACTAAAGGAGAAGTAGATGGATAAGATTGCTCAACTACAGGAGATGATTGATCAGAGTCAAAGCATCGTCTTTTTCGGGGGTGCCGGCGTCTCTACGGAGTCGAATATTCCGGACTTTCGGAGCTCAGACGGAGTCTATAGCGTTCAGGTAGGGCGGAATTTGACAGCCGAGCAATTGGTCTCGCATACCATGTTTGAGCGCTACCCAGAGGACTTTTTCGACTTCTATAAGAAATACCTGCTCTATCCCGATGCCAAGCCCAATGCAGCCCATCGGTATCTGGCTCGTCTTGAAGAAGCTGGTAAGCTCACGGCAGTCGTGACACAAAATATCGATAGTCTCCATGAAATGGCGGGGTCTAAGAAAGTCTTGAAACTCCATGGTAGTGCTGACCGTAATTACTGTACGGGTTGTCAGCGATTTTATGATTTAGAGGCCTTTCTAGCTTTGGAAGGCCCGGTTCCACACTGTTTGGACTGTGGTAAGGTGGTCAAACCAGATGTGACTCTTTACGAGGAGCCTCTCGATATGGAGGTCTTTAGCCAAGCGGCCCAAGCCATACAGGCAGCCGATCTTCTCATTATCGGTGGGACCTCCCTTGTGGTCTACCCAGCAGCTAGCCTGATCCAGTATTTCCAAGGGAAGAATCTGGTTGTCATCAATAAGACCAGTATCCCACAAGACAAGCAAGCGGACCTGGTTATCGAAGGAAAGATTGGGGAAGTATTTTCTAATTTAAGACAATAAAAATATCTGAGTGAACCTGAGCACTCAGATATTTTTTTACTTATCAAACTTCACTTCCTCAAGCAAGTATTCGATGAATTTTTCTCCCATTTTTGAGAGGGCTGTTTTTTCATGTTTGATGTAGACCAGCTCGATCGGGTCTTCGATATCAAGGGGAATGGAGACGATGTTATCGCCATTAAGATTGCTGTTGAGAATCCCGGTCGCAATGGTGTAGCCATCCAGACCGATCAAGAGATTAAAGAGAGTAGCTCGGTCACTGACGACGATGGATTTCTTATGATGCTCTTGAGAGAGGATCTCTTCTGAGAAGTAGAAGGAGTTGTGGGTCCCTTGGTCATAGCTGAGATAAGGGAAATCTTCCAGATCAGACAGGTGGACGATCTCCTTCTTGGCAAGGGGATTGGTCTTGCTGACAAAGATATGAGGCTGCGCTGTAAAGAGGTGGGTCGCAATCAGGTGATTATCATCCAGCATCTTAGAGAGGACATCCCGGTTGTAGCTATTCAAAAAGAGCACGCCAACCTCGCTTCGGAAATTCTTGACGTCATCGATGATCTCCCAAGTGCGCGTTTCCCTTAGGAAAAGCTCGTATTTTTCCATATCGCTTTTCTTGAGGAGAGAAACGAAGGCCTCAACGACGAAGGCGTAGTGCTGTGATGAGACACTAAAGAGTTCACGAGAGCCCACAGGATTTTTATAGCGCTCGGACAAGAGGTCGATTTGCTCCACCACCTGGCGGGCATAAGAAAGAAACTCCATCCCATCACGAGTTAGAGTGATTCCTTTGGGATTTCGGATAAAGATTTCAATTCCCATCTCACTTTCCAAATCCTTGACAGCATTGGAGAGACTCGGTTGCGTGATAAAGAGTTGTTTTGCGGCTTCATTCATAGAGCCGGTTTCGACGATTTTGATAATGTATTGTAATTGTTGTATTCTCATTCTTTTATTTTAACATAAAAAGACACGTTTTTCCCGAATAATATGGTCACTCCAAGGATTGTTAGAGAGAATTGATCAAGGGATCAGGAAGGAAATATCAGATCAGCTGAATCATAGATTTAGAAAAAATGAGGGTTAGTCCAAAGATCTCCATCTAGAGACCGATTTTGGCTAGAAAATAGGGCTAAGACTTGCCTAAGGTGAAAGAAGCCTGCTAAAATGAAAAAAAATGGAGAATCAGTTATGAAGAAATTAGCATCCTGGTATCGAAAATGGGATAAAGAATTGGAAACACAATTTACATTTGCCTTGTTGGTACTGAATTTTATGACCAATGTTTTGATCTTATGTGGCCTTTACCTCTTTTTTGTACTGCCAAATATTCTGTTTCTCTTTCCTGAAATGGGATTTTTCCAATCGATTCTGGCCTTATTTGCCTATAGTGTCCAATTGCTTCCGTATGCTTTTATCACGGCGATTCTTGTTCCTAATATTTTCGTCTTAATGTACGCGATTCGTCGTTGGTCTCATCTCCGACTTAAGGAGGCTGAGGAAGAAGCAAAAAAAGACCAGGACCTGTTTGAAAATAGAGAAGAGTCAGTAGAAGTGCCAGATGGCGGGCAGACAGAGGATCAGGATAGTAGCAATAACCTTCTAGATACTAAGGTAGACGTAAAGAAAGAAACTCAAAATGAGGAATTGTTAGCCCCTGCTAAAAAGAAAAATCAAAAATATACAGCACTTCTTTGGTTGGGACTTTTTGGCTCTTTCTTTGAAGCAGTGATCATTTTCATCGTCAAAGGTATGACCTTCCATGACTGGAATGAACGCTTGATCAATTCTCAAAAGCATGCCCTGATCTGGTCAGGTGCTTATCCGACCTTCTTTACGCTGGCAGTTCTATCTTTGCTTGCCTTGATCATCTATTCCTACCGGGATGCCAATTCCCTATCCCCTCTGGTTAATGTCTTTTGTATCAGTGGGATTCTAGGAGGACTGGTTCTCTTAGCCGTTTTTGACTTTCAATTGCAACTGATCAGTCTCCATACCCTGTTTTTGGTCTTTTATTCCTTGAATCTTTTAGACATTCGAATCAGAGAGTGGCAAGAAAATCGATCGAAGATTAGGTACGAAAATCGTCTGGTTCAACAATGCCAAGAGCTCTTAAACAAATCGCGTAATTGGCCGTGGATAGCGGCTTTACTTGCCCTTCCGACGTTAGCCTTAATTGTCTTGATTCTCATGCTCTTTGGCCAACAACCAGATTCCATGATCAAGGCCTGGACTAATACAGCTGATTGGACTTTTTCTGGTAAGATTCCACCTCAGAATCTCATCATTGATGAGCACTATCTCTGTACCGTTGCGGCTGGTGGGCATGAAAAGGTGGTCAAGCCCCAGCGGATGGGGGTCCGTCACGGTCATCCAGTCGTTGTCAATCGCCAGCTTTGTGTTGCCAATGCCTTTGAACAGGTGCTAGAAGAAAAGACGCCACGATTCCATCGCTTCTTACGTCGCAATTATGACCGCTATGGCTATCCTTTTGCTAAACATATCAAGAAGAAATGGGCTATGGACCTGATTTACTACCTAATGAAACCCTTGGAATGGATCTTTTTACTGGTTCTTTATCTAGTCGATCGCAAGCCTGAGAACAGAATAGCCATGCAATACATTAAACCGATCCCAGAAGATTTTGATCCCAAGAAAGCTTCTTAAGTCACCGATTTCTACTTGACAAGCGACCAGTAGCGCGATATAATGAGAAAAATTTAGCCTTTAAGAGGTCCAGAGAGGCCTGCAAGGAAAGACAGAAATAGTTCAGCAGACGGAGCCTTGCTGATCATTTGTGGGACCTTGCTTTTGCGAGGTCTTTTTTGCTGGAAGAAAGAAGAGGAAACCAATGGTCAGTGACAGTTGTAAGAAACGGTTTGGAAAAATCATGATGGAAGACATGGAGTTAATCGCTCAAGAAGAGATTGCGCCACGGATTTTTTCAATGGTCTTGAAGGGGGAAATGGTGGAACAGATGTTGCCGGGGCAGTTTCTCCATATCCGCGTACCGGATGACTCCAAGCTTCTCCGTCGTCCCATTTCTATCTCAGAGATTGATCTAGACAGCCAGACCTGTCGTCTCATCTATCGGGTAGAAGGAGGCGGAACGGCCATCTTTTCTCACTTGCCTGTCGGTAGCTTTCTCAGTGTCATGGGCCCTCAAGGGAATGGCTTTGACCTAAAAGGTCTTGGTCAAGGGGCGCGTGCTTTGATCATCGGTGGCGGGATCGGTGTTCCTCCCTTGGTTCAAGTGGCTAAACAACTACATGAGCAAGGAGTAGAAGTCCATTCTGTCCTGGGATTTGCTACTAAAGAAGCAGTTATCCTTGAGGAAGAATTGAAGCAGTATGGGCAAGTCACTATTACAACTGACGATGGATCTTATGGCACAAAGGGATATGTCTCCACCATCGTTGACCAGATGGACCAGGAGTTTGATGCTATCTATTCTTGTGGAGCTCCTGGCATGCTCAAATACGTCAACAGCAAGTTCTATGACCATCCCCGCGCCTACATTTCTATGGAGTCCCGCATGGCTTGTGGGATGGGGGCTTGCTATGCCTGTGTGGTTCATCTGGAAAATGCAAGCCAAGCAGCCAATAAGCGCGTGTGTGAAGACGGACCGGTCTTTGAAACCGGTACGATTGTGATGTAGGAGGACCGTATGACAGCAAATCGACTAGCCGTATCCTTACCCGGTTTAGACTTGAAAAACCCGATTATTCCAGCATCTGGCTGTTTTGGCTTTGGTCAGGAATACGCTAAATATTATGATTTGGATCTGCTTGGATCCATTATGATCAAGGCGACAACCGCTCAGGCTCGTTTTGGTAATCCTACCCCACGTGTTGCTGAGACGCCTTCAGGCATGCTCAATGCCATTGGTCTCCAAAATCCAGGTGTAGACGTGGTCCTCGCCGAGAAACTCCCTTGGTTGGCCCAGCATTATCCAGATCTACCGATTATCGCCAACGTAGCTGGCTTCTCCAATGAAGAGTATGCGACGGTATCTCGGAAGATCTCGCAAGCACCAAATGTCAAAGCGATTGAGCTCAATATCTCCTGTCCCAATGTGGATCATGGCAACAATGGTCTCTTAATCGGGCAGGTTCCAGAATTGGCCTATAATGCGGTAAAAGCTGCGGTAGAAGCATCCTCCGTTCCTGTCTATGTCAAATTAACGCCAAGTGTGGCAGACATCACTCAGGTCGCAAAAGCAGCAGAGGATGCGGGAGCGACTGGCTTGACCATGATCAATACTTTGGTCGGGATGCGCTTTGACCTCAAGTCTGGTAAGCCCATCATTGCCAATGGTACAGGAGGGATGTCAGGACCAGCTGTCTTCCCAGTTGCTTTGAAACTAATTCGCCAAGTAGCTCAATCCACTAACCTGCCCATCATTGGAATGGGGGGCGTCGATTCAGCAGAAGCAGCCATTGAAATGATGATTGCTGGTGCTTCAGCGATTGGAGTCGGTACTGCCAATTTCACCGATCCTTATGCTTGTCCAACGATCATCGAAGACCTGCCACAGGTCATGGACCGATATGGCATTGACACGCTTGAGAATTTTCGAAAACATGTGCGGGAAAATCTACTGTAAATCCTTGACTTTTCCCAAATATCGTACTACAATAAATAAAAACCTTTAAAGCAGTCCAGAGAGGCTTCTAAGGTCTAGACGGTGAATCATGGTAGTTGTTCCTACCAAATTTTCGTGTAACCTTGCCTCGGGCAAGGTTTTTTTGTAGATAAAATGATCAATCAAAAAAGGAGTAATCCATGCGTGAAGAACGTCCTATTATTGCCCTTGACTTCCCAGCTTTCGAGGATGTCAAAAACTTTTTAGAGCATTTTCCAGAAGATGAAAAACTGTTTGTAAAAATTGGAATGGAATTTTTCTATGCAGTTGGTCCTGAAATTGTACATTACCTCAAAGGGCTTGGACACAGTATTTTCCTTGATTTAAAATTGCATGATATCCCTAATACAGTCAAATCAGCTATGTCCGTACTGGGGACCTTCGGAGTGGATATGGTGACGGTTCACGCAGCCGGTGGTGTAGAGATGATGCGCGAAGCCAAAGCAGCTCTTGGTGAAGGAGCTAAGTTGGTAGCCGTAACCCAGTTGACTTCGACCAGTGAAGAAGACATGCGTGATTGCCAAAACATTCAAACAACGGTCCAAGAATCAGTAGTTAATTATGCCCGTAAAGCTCAAGAAGCAGGCTTGGACGGCGTTGTCTGCTCCGCGCATGAAGTCGCTTTGATTAAGGATGCTACTTCATCAGACTTTGTTTGTGTCACCCCAGGAATTCGTCCAGCAGGATCTGAAATTGGCGACCAAAAACGGGTTATGACACCACAGGAAGCCCATAAAATTGGATCTGACTATATTGTCGTTGGACGTCCCATCATCCAAGCAGAAAATCCATGGGATGCTTACCATGAAATTAAGAGACAGTGGAATAGTTAAGAACGTCTAAGAAGCTGCGCTTCAAGACGTTCTACGGAAAGTCCTATGGGACCCTTCCTAAACTATTCACTAACTTAGTTGAAAGAAAAATATCGTTTCTTTCAACTAAGTGTCGGAATACGTGTCGCTACTAAAAGTGGAACTTTTGTAGCTCTACGGGAAGTCTGATAGGGCCTGTCCTAACGCATTCACTAGGTCTCAGAAGAGAAAAAGATCGTTTCTCTTCTGAGACCGTCGGAATAATCGGAACCCGATAGGGCCTTCCCTAAACTATTCTCTAACTTTTAAAGTTATTGTTTAAATGTATTTTTGAATTAATTCGTATATGATTAAAATCGTAAAAAGGAGTTCTTATGTCATTAGCTAAAGATATTGCCAGCCATCTTTTAAAAATTGAAGCCGTTTATTTGAAACCAGAAGAACCTTTTACTTGGGCTTCTGGAATCAAGTCCCCTATTTATACGGATAACCGCGTGACCCTTGCTTATCCAGAAACTCGTACCTTGATTGAGAATGGATTCGTGGATAAAATCAAGGAAGCTTTCCCTGAAGTCGAAGTGATTGCGGGGACAGCAACTGCGGGGATTCCTCATGGAGCCATTATTGCAGATAAGATGAATCTGCCATTTGCCTACATCCGTAGCAAACCAAAAGATCATGGCGCTGGAAACCAAATCGAAGGCCGTGTACCACAAGGTCAAAAGATGGTGGTGGTTGAAGATTTGATTTCTACTGGTGGATCTGTCTTGGATGCTGTTGCAGCTGCAAAACGTGAAGGAGCAGACGTCCTTGGTGTGGTAGCGATCTTTACTTACCAATTGGAGAAAGCTGATAAGAAATTTGCGGAAGCTGGCGTTCAACTCGAAACCTTGTCAAACTACACAGAATTGATCCACTTGGCAGAAGAACAGGGCTACATTACCTCTGAAGGATTAGAGTTGTTGCACCGTTTCAAAGAAAACCAAGAAACTTGGCAAGACAAATAATATAACTGAAGCGTTTCTAACGCTTCTTTTTTATACTCTTTTCACTAGTTGGTGGTTAACTTGAAACCCAAAGTAAAATCCGGTATGATAGTAGTAATTGTTTTCATTAGAGGAAGGATAAAAACTAATTTAAGGGAGAAAAAATGACAAAAGAACATTATTTGCAATTGAAAAAGGAATTTAAAATTAGATTTACAATTACTATCGTCCTAGCTATAATCGCTAGTGTATTTTATATTAAGATATTACTCAGCAACTCTCGTGAAGTACCATATTTTATAATTTGTATTGGAACTCTCATCTTAACCAATCAGTCATTGATTGCACCTGTTTTTTATAAGAAAAAAGCAGCTGAGGAGGAACATCCAGAATGGAAGAATTTATCAACAAAGGGAGTAGAAATTCCTCAGGAAGAAATTCAAAAACGAAATGGGATATCGATCCTAGCTTTCATCATTGTAATTGTTGGATTCTTCATGTTATACCGACCAGCTCCAAAAACGGATGTAGGGACTGAGGTAATAAAAACTAATAGCGAGATTCAGTCTGTTCCGGAAAGTTCAACAGATAAAGAGTCTAGCACGGTCTCTAATTTAACACCACAGGATGTTCAAACCTTACAAGAATTGAAAGAGGATATCGAATCAAACACCCCATCAGATTCACCATCACTGGATATCAACAAAGCAAAAGATCTTGCAGAAAAGGCACAGCAACAAAATTGGTTGAAAAGAGGAGAGTAAGGATTCCTCTTCTATACATTCTTGATAGATTTATAGGAGATTTTAATTGATAAAGTTAAATTCATTATCGATTATTGAAACAATTTTTATTATTAAGAAAGATAACTCGAAAAAATAAATTGGTTTTCTAGAGAGGATTTAACGGTTTTGTTTTGGCTTATTTTGGGAATGATGACTCTTGTTTTCCTGATCATACTGCTGATCTTTTACACCTTGTATCTTCGTGAAATGAAGGTAAAAACAGCATCAACCGCACAAGTTATGGGAGAAGTCGTTGCTTTTGATTCCAAAAATCAACTCCTTGTATCCTTGCCTGTGGTGGAATATCAAGTCGGTGGCGAAAGCTACCAAAAGACCTTTAGCTATGCTTATTTTATAGAGACCTCTTCTAAGTCAAAACAGACAGATGTTTTTGATAGAAGGTACATTCTTGGATCAGGCAAAAATCTGGATTTACGGTTGATTTTTCCAATCGGCTCTCCCATGACAGCCTTTTATCATCCAGACGACCCCCAGATAGGTTTTGTCGAACGTTATGCCGGCTTAGTTGGTTTCTATAAAATTGGAATGATATTAGCAGTTGGAATTTATCTGGGACTATTATGTATTTTATTCCTAGTGTTTTAGGATTGAAAATTAAGGTAAAGAGTAAAAAATTGGTTTGATAAAATGAGTGTATCCATAAATTTTATCTCAGAACAATTGTCCTTTCACTTTACAGTTGACATTGACTCCAAAACAGCAGAAATGCTGTTTTTTTGGTATAATGGACCTATGTTATCGAAAAGTAAACGTACCTTATTTGGGTTACTGTATCTTGTCATGTTGCTCCTCATGGTCCACTGGTTGTATACTAGTGTGATGTATCTACAAGAAATTTCAAAGATTGCCATTTTCATTGCTGTCTTCTTGTTTCTTCTAGCTTGGTTGCTACGTGATCGGCTAAAGAAAGCCTATGTTTGGCTAACCCAGCATAAAAAAGGTTTCCTGATTGGAGCCGTTATTTGTCAGTTTGTGATGATGGTTTGTGCGGAGCTCTTTATTCGTCGAGATGCTGCAGTTGTTTTCAAAGGAGCTTTTGATCTTCTTAAGCAGTCTTCCATTACTAACTACCTCAGTCGCAATCCCAATAACATCCCACTTTTCCTTTACGAAAAGTTTTTCTACGTGATCTTTGGTTCTAGCGGTTTGTGGGTCATGCAGCTTCTCAACATCCTCTATGTCAATTTGGGTGCCGTCCTCTTGTACAAGCTGTCCCAGAAGCATTTCAGTCAAAAAACAGCTGATTTGGCTTTTGTCTTTTATGTGAGCTTGATTTGCTACTCGCCTTATTTTTATTCCATGTACACGGATATTCTACCCATCCCGTTGATCACCCTACAGCTATGGTGGGTACTTGACCTTCTGAAGGCTGATGATGCAGTCATCTCTTGGAAAGAGCTGCTAGGACTGGGTGTTTTATCAGGCGTTGCCATGTTGATCCGTCCAACGACGATTATTGTCATGATCGCCTTTTGGGCTGTGCTTTTCTTCCGTGGTAATTGGAAGTCCTTTGGCAAAATCGCTATGGTGACAGGCCTTGCGACGGGCTTTGTCTTTGCAGGATTGAATACAGCGGTCAATCATCAAACGGTTGTTCCGATTTTGAAAAAGGAAGGTCTCGCTAAGGGGCCACTCTTGTTTATCAATTTAGGCTTGACGGATATGGGCCATAACCAGGAGGATATGAAAGAGGGCTTGCTGGCTTATATCGATGAGGACAAGCGGTCGGATTATAACAATGGCCTCTTTAAGAAAGAAAATGTCATCAAAGAAATCAAGCGCCGTCTCAAAGAGTATGGTCCTTGGGGCTTGCTGGGGCACATCTATTATAAGCAGTCCTTGACGGTAGCAGAAGGGACGCTTGGTTGGCTTTATCGTGACGTGGAGTACGAAAAGACCCCATTTATCAATCCTCTCTATGCGCCACTGACGAAAAACAATGGTCTGGCGAAATGGGTACGGACTTACTTCCTCAGCATTGACCGTCCGCAATACAAGTATTATGAATTTGTGAAGCAGGTGATCTGGATTGTCCTGTCAGCTGGCTTGGTTGGGGCTTATCTCAAACGTCGAGATACAGATGCCTTCAATTTCCTTTCCTTAGCGGTCTTTGGTGGTTTGCTCTTTTTGACCATCTTTGAAGGAGGGAAGACCCGCTACCTCATTCAATTCTTGCCGCAAATTATACTAGTCGCTTCGATCGGTCTAGCAGGAAATCACAAGAAAGAAAATACATAAAAGCTTCGGCTTGTTTGGCAGGCTGAAAAAGAGGTTGGATAAAATGTCCAGCTTTTTTTATCCAGTGGATCTGCGCCAAATGTGCTATAATGGAAGGTAAGAATTTATTGGACAGGGGAGAGTTTTCATGGAGCATTCACCATGGCATGAAGCCATCAAATCCCACCTTCCTGAAGGGTATTTTCATCAGATCAATGACTTTATGAATGAGGTCTATAGCAAAGGAGTGGTTTATCCACCGCGTGACAAGGTCTTTAAGGCCTTGCAGACGACAGAGATGGATCAGGTCAAGGTCTTGATCTTAGGCCAAGATCCCTACCATGGACCTGATCAAGCGCAGGGCTTAAGTTTTTCTGTACCGGATCATGTACCAGTGCCGCCTTCTTTGCAAAATATTCTCAAAGAATTACGCTCAGATATTGGAGAGAAGCGGTCGCATGATCTGACCTCTTGGGCGGAGCAAGGGGTACTCTTGCTCAATGCCTGTTTGACGGTTCCAGCTGGTCAGGCTAATGGTCATGCTGGTCAAATTTGGGAGCCTTTCACAGATGCTGTGATCAAGGTGGTCAATGAGTTGGAGGAGCCTGTTGTCTTTATCCTCTGGGGATCTTATGCCCGTAAGAAAAAGCCTCTGATTACCAACGATCGACATTTGGTCCTTGAATCAGCTCACCCAAGTCCCTTATCGGCCTACCGAGGATTTTTTGGTTCCCAACCCTTTTCAAAAACCAATCAATTTTTGAAAGAGGCGGGGCGCGAGCCGATTGATTGGTTAAGATAGGAGTAAAAAATGCCACAATTAGCAACGATTTGTTACATTGACAATGGGAAAGAATTTCTCATGCTGCATCGCAATAAAAAGCCCAATGATGTCCATGAAGGCAAATGGATCGGGGTTGGTGGAAAATTAGAACGCGGGGAAACCCCACAGGAGTGTGCTGTGCGTGAGATTTTTGAAGAGACAGGCCTTAGAGCCAAGCCAGTCTTAAAAGGGATCATTACCTTTCCGGAGTTCACTCCAGATTTAGACTGGTACACCTATGTCTTCAAGGTAACAGATTTTGAGGGAGAACTAATCGAGTGTAACGAAGGGACCTTGGAGTGGGTGCCTTATGATCAAGTCCTCTCAAAACCAACCTGGGAAGGGGACCACACCTTTGTCGAGTGGTTGTTGGAGGATAAACCCTTCTTTTCAGCAATGTTTCGCTATGACGGCGACCGCTTGTTAGAGTCGCATGTTGATTTTTATGAATAAAGGAGAATGCAATGGTTGTCATTAAAAATGCTCGCATAATGGATCCCAAGACTGGCTTGGATCAAGTCTGTGATCTTCGCATTGAAGGAAAGAAAATTGTAGAGATCGCTGAGAACCTCCCAACGGATGGACAAGAAGTCCTTGATGCTACTGGTCTGGTTGTGGCACCTGGTTTGATCGATGTACACGTGCATTTCCGCGAACCCGGTCAAACTCATAAAGAAGACATCCATACGGGTGCCTTAGCCGCAGCTGCCGGTGGTTTTACTCGAGTGGTCATGATGGCCAATACCAATCCGACCATTTCAGATATTGCGACCTTAGAGGAAGTCTTAGCTTCTGCAGCCAAGGAAAATCTTCACATTCATACGGTTGCGACGGTGACTAAGAACTTTGACGGTCAACACCTGACAGATTTTGAAGGCCTGCTTAAGGCTGGTGCAGTAGGATTTTCAGATGATGGGATTCCTCTTCAAAGCACTAAGGTTGTCCGCCAAGCTTTGGAAGAAGCTAAGCGTCTAGGAACCTTTATTAGTCTGCATGAAGAAGACCCCGAGTTGAATGGCATTCTTGGTTTGAATGAAAACATTGCCAAGGAACACTTCCATGTCTGTGGGGCGACGGGTGTAGCTGAATATTCAATGGCTGCACGTGATGCCATGATTGCCCATGCGACAGGTGCTCACCTCCATATCCAACACCTTTCCAAGGAAGAAAGTGTCAAGGTGGTGGAATTTGCCCAAGGATTAGGTGCTCATGTGACGGCAGAAGTGGCACCTCAACACTTTTCGAAAACAGAAAGTCTGCTCTTGACTAAGGGAAGCAATGCTAAGATGAATCCACCTCTTCGCTTGGAATCTGACCGTCTAGCAGTGATTGAAGGCTTGAAGTCAGGCGTCATCTCCGTGATTGCGACGGACCACGCGCCTCACCATGCAGATGAGAAGAATGTTCCTGATATTACCAAAGCACCATCTGGCATGACTGGGCTTGAAACTTCGCTTTCTCTTGGTTTGACCTACTTGGTGCATGCAGGTCATTTAAACCTGATGCAATTGCTTGAAAAGATGTCCTATAATCCAGCACGTCTCTATGATTTTGATGCTGGCTATATCGCAGTGGATGGACCGGCAGATTTGACCATCTTTGATCCAGAAGCAGATCGTCTGGTATCGGATCATTTCGCTTCAAAAGCTGGAAATTCCCCATTTGTGGGTGAAACATTAAAAGGGAAAGTTGCTTATACAATCTGTGATGGACAAGTGATTTTTCAAGGATAAGCGATCGTATTCATATGAATCTTAAAAAAATGATGCAAGGCTTGGTTTTCTTTTTAACCAGCCTTCTTGTCTTTGTCTTTCTATTTCGTGCTCTGCTACCAACTGCGTCCCCTCGCATGACCAAGCCCAAAACGGCTACGAAAGAAATCACCTATACTTATGTAGCTCTAGGGGATTCATTGACCGAAGGAGTAGGGGATAGCACCAAGCAAGGGGGCTTTGTGCCCATTCTTGCTCAAAGCCTATCCAATGAAAATGACGGCCAGTACCAGCCTGTCAACTATGGAATAGCTGGAAATACAAGCGCTCAGATCTTAGAACGACTCAAGAAGCAAACAGATCTTCAGAAGGATCTCAAACAGGCGCGTGTCATGACCTTAACAGTTGGCGGAAATGATCTGCGCAAAGTCGTTGTCAATCATCTGAGTGATTTTTCTCTATCAGATATCCAAAAGCCGCTCAAGAGTTATACAGCGAACCTCAAAGAAATTATTACAAAGGCCAGAAAGGACAATCCCCATCTTCCCATTTATGTAGTGGGGATCTACAATCCTCTTTATCTGAATTTTCCTGAATTAACCAGTATCCAGACGGCTGTCGATCGTTGGAATGAGACGACGGAAGAAACCATCGCGCAATTTGATCAGGTCTATTTCGTTCCGATCAATGATCTGCTCTATAAAGGAATTGATGGAAAAATGGGCGTATCAGAAATCAGTGACGGGAAGACAACCGTTATCAATGATGCCCTGTATGAAGAGGATAGCTTTCACCCCAACAATACGGGCTATGAAAAGATGAAACAAGCAATATTGGAGAAAATCAATGCCACGAAGAAAACTTGGAGTCAAAAATAATCCCATCAAAGAGAAGGTCCCCTTCCTTCAAAAAATCAATATTTGGAAATGGTTATTTTTAGGTTTGGTCAGTCTTCTATTAGCCTTCGCTATAGTTGTGCAAGGACGCTTAGCGATGCCAAGAGAAGATGTTAGTCAGCTTCATCAAGCAGTTGGAACCAAAGATGTCAAAGTTGGAACCATGACAACGACTCGGGATCAACTCAATGATACTATCAAATCGCTACTGAAAAAATATAAGCTGTCCGACTACAAGGTCTATGCGGACAATCAGCAAATCCTATTAGAAGGGCAGTTGAGTCTCTTAGAAAAGGAGTATCCCTTATATATTTACTTCCAACCATCCAAATTGGAAAATGGGAACATCCTCTTGACGGTGAAGGATTTTTCAGTTGGAACCTTTCAAATTCCACAAAGGATGGTCTTGCAGCTCTTGAGTAAAAATAAAAATATCCCAAAATTCATTCAGATCTCACCCAAGCAGTCCACCATCACCATTCTCTTGTCGGAGATGGATAACGACTTTGGAATCTATGCCAAGGCCAATACCATTGATCTCTATAATGACAAGATCGTTTTTGATTTGTATCAGAAGAAGTAGGGCAAAAGAGTCTATTCAAATTGAATTCAAAATCATCTTAAAAACTTTCCTTAGGTTCAATAATTCCGAGTGCTAGAAACAACCGTGTTTCTAGCATTTTTCTCACGGCGGAAAGTTTCATTATATGATGTGTTTGAGTAAGCATAATAGTATATGTCTTTATATTTTTTCAGAATCACTTAGGTTTTCTAATCTATTCATACCTTCTATTACAGCACAGCCAGTTAAGAGGGGAGAAGTGCGGGAATAATGTTGATATTCTAATGACACATAGTAATTTTACAAAATATAAAATTTCATTTGATACATTAGTATAAATGATATATACTAATTACTTGAAAGGAGTTGAAAATGACACAAATGATTGTTTCTGCTTTTTCTTTTGAAATGATTAAGCAGAATGATGATTTCTTTAAGTTGTTTTTTTGCTGTGTATCAGGTCAAGATTACCTGACAAATGGAAAGAGATTAAATGGTTTCTTGACGACTAAAAATATTGTTGAGAGTCAAACTAGATTAATGGAATGCTTGGACTCTGTCCAAATTGATGATTTATACAAAGAGGAGAAACGATGTTTAATAGAAAAAAATTGATTGTGTTTGCAATGTGTCTGGGAGTCTTTTTGACGCTTATTGATACAACGGTGATGAATGTTGCTATGCCAAATATTCAAGCATCGATTCATACAACGATGGTTGGTATGAACTGGGCTTTAAATATTTATAGCTTACTGTTTGCAGCTTTAGCAATTCCTTTAGGCCGCTTTGCTAGTCGTTATGGGGTTCATAGGTCTTTTGTCATTGCAAGTGTTGCTTTTTTAATAGGGTCAGCGGTTTCAGGAATCACAGGTTCTATTCAGTTACTAATTGTAGGACGCATTATGCAATCAATAGGTGCGGCTATCATCTTACCTTTGGGGATGGCTATTGCCTATAGTACTGCTGATTCTGTGGAGGAGCGAGCTCCTATTGTTGCAACTGTGGCATTGACACAAGGTTTAGCAGGAGCATTAGGTCCTAGTTTGGGTGGTGCCTTGACGCAGTATCTCAATTGGCGCTGGGCATTTTATATTAATATTCCATTTGTTATTGTCATTATTGCCATTTGTCTGGCAGCACTGGATTTGAAAAATGAACCAGTTAATAAGCAAAAAAATGATCTTATAGGTTCGTTCATTTCAATGGCTGGTCTTTTTTCACTGACACTCGCCCTTATTCAAGGTCGATCATGGGGCTGGTTGAGTATACCAATTATCAGTTTATTTGTATTTGCAATCCTTGCCATTATTTTCTTCATCATTTATGAAAGAAAGATTGACTCACCTATGATTCCAATGGAATTATTTGGTTTTCGTAATTTCAATGCAGCTTCTTTAGTAATGGTCTTTTCAACAGTGTTTCAGGTAGGGCTCTTTATTGTTCTCCCTACATATTATTCACAAGTTCTTGGGCATACGACAGTAGCTTCGTCGTTGCTACTTATGATTGTATCTATTGCACTGACGATTTGTTCACCTCTTGCATCCATGACTCTATCTAAGATTGGGCCACGTTTCACCATCATGCTTGGTTTTGTACTGATGGGTGTTTCTTACCTTCTTTTTGGAACAATTACGGCTACGAGTACGTTGCATCTTTATTTAGCTTGCCTGTTCTTAGGAGCTGGATATGGGCTATTACTTGGGCCTTCTCAAGTACTGGGAGCTAGTGATTTTGAAGGAGATTTATTGAACGCATCTCAATCTGTTCTCTTTGTTTTTCGTCAAGTAGGACTGGTATTAGCTTTCGCTATTTTCTTGTCTCTTTTTAATGGGCATTTACAAGAGTTAGGACATATTTATGATAAAGTAACAGTATTTACGTCAATTTATAAGCTGTCTACAATTTTAGTTTTTGCTTGTGTTTTACTAGGTTTTTTGTTTAAGAAAAAAGGGAATAAATGAAATCAGTTCATTATTAAAAGACGTCTACAAAAAATACTGTCTAGAATATCTTTCCACCCCTGTACCTAAAATAAAAAGTGATGAAATTTTAGTGAGAATTATTTGTTCTTCTTTGAATAACAATGATTATGAAGGATATAAACCGCAAAATACTATCTTAGCGAGATTGATTAATCTATTTCAGTAACGAGAAAGTCATCCGTTAAGGGGAGAATTTTCAGGAATTATCGACTCTGTTGCTATTTCTGTGAAATGTTTTAGTGTATTTATTGATATTTTATTGATATAATTTAAATATATCAATAAGGTTAATGGAGGTATACTATGTCATATTCAGCAGCCTTTTCTCAAGCGGTAGAAATCGTACTATATCTAAGTATCAAACAAAAAGAAGATAAATTGAAATATTTATCAATTCAGGTCATTTCAGAGAAATTGGAAATTCCTATTCCTAGTGTTAAGAGATTGGTGTCATTATTGAAAAAAGAAGGTATTATTTCGTCAAAAACAGGAATAGCAGGTGGTTTATCTATTCAAAAAGATGTTGAAACCATAACTTTATTTGATATTTTCCAATCTATTGAGGGAAGTAAAAAGCCACTTTTCAATTTTTATGATAGCTTTGATTTATCTCAATTTGAAAATAGTAGCGATGTAGAATTATATCTCAATAATTTTCAAGAAATTTTGACAAATGCTGAAAGTGCCATGGTTAAAGAGTTGAAATCATGTACTATATC
>OATP01000293.1_pt1 | contig 32229 bp, 21 predicted proteins | sample 1495041 | NCBI WGS metagenome assembly OATP01 (sample SAMEA2579972, study PRJEB22360) | human gut metagenome | biome: human gut; feature: human-associated habitat; material: faeces | place: Denmark | collected 2008/2010 | reverse complement strand
CACCGGCTTCGGCCGCCTGCCGGCGTCCTCGCCCGCGGGCTAAAAACGCTCACGCGTTTTCTTTACGCCCGCGCCCTGCATAGAGTTCGATTCTCCGCGGTACGGACAAGAAATAAAAAGGCAGGTAGATATGAGCATCTACCTGCCTGTTACTTATGGTGGAGGCGCGGAGAATCGAACTCCGGTCCACGAAAGCCCCCTGATTGGCATCTCCAAGCTCAGTCGCTGGTTTAGTCTCGGACGCTTTGCGCGCAGCGACACGCTCGCGGCGTCCTAACCGGTTCGGTCTTAGCCTGCGCCATACCGATTACGTGCGCAGGAGCATTCCCCTAAAATGACGTCGCGCCGGTGTCGGGGAAATCACCGGGTTGACGCGCCGCTATAAACTAAGCAGCGAGAGCCATAGGCTCAAAAGAAGAGTTGTTGTCAATTCAATTTGACGGTACCCCTGTTTAACGAGGCGAGGAGACCTCGGCTTGCTTCCTCTCTCAGAGCTATCGTGTCGAAACCAGTCGCCCCCGAATATTGGGAAAGTCTGGATGGTGTCGGGTCTGCAAACACCCGATAACCGTCGACTTTTCAAGGAACACGCGGGGTGAACCCCGCTCGTGGATAGCTATCTTACCACGTTCTATAGGCAGGCAGCTGTTCTATGCACGAGCTGTGAAGACCCCAATGTGCGCCGCACTTCGCACTTTTGCTACCGATCGCGTCACGTATATTTTCGCCAAGCACAACTGACCCGTCGAAAGGACCGTTATGGATACCAAGCAGCAACTCGTCAATGCCCTCGCAGGCCTGGGCTCAACCATTACCGAAGCTATGGATGTCATCGAAGGCTTTGTCCCCTGCGGACATCCCGCCCTCACGGTATCGAACGCACTCGTCGCGCTGGACGCTGACGATGATGCGGCTCTCGCCCAGCAGCTTGGGACCGTCGAGGGCTTTATCGACCACGTGAGTGAGAACCGCGGCGTGTCCGCCTACCACGGCATCGAGGTCGAGCTCGCGGGTCCCAAAGCCGACTTGTTCGCAGCAATCCGCGAGGTAGGCGCCCTTATGCAGACCGCAGGCGTCAAGAACACCCAGGTCAACGAGTGGGTCTACCGGAGTTTGGCCGCACTGAACGATTCCGATGAAAAGGCAGCCGAGAAGCTCGCCGAAGCCCCCGCCATCAAAGCTGCACTTGTCTAAAAAGGCCTGCACCCTGACGGCTGCGGTACCGCCCGAATGCAGGCCATAAGCTCAATCGAAAACCCTAACGCAGATACGCTTTCGCGTTGCCCAGGCTGTAGGCGATCGTTGAGCCGTTGTGCAGTAGTGACGACGTCTGCGGAGTGATCATGCCGGTAATACCCAATGCCAACAGCGCCGAGTTGGTGAGCATCACCTTGGAATACGAACTTGTCAGACGGTCGATAAGCCCCTGGCTCATACGGCGCAGGCGCACGATTGCAGCCAGATCCGTATCGGTCAGAATGATATCGGCGACCTCCTTGGCGATGTCGCTTCCGCCACCCATTGCCAGCCCCACGTCGGCCAAACCGAGCGCCGGCGAATCGTTGACGCCGTCGCCCACCATGGCAACGTGGCGCCCCTCGCCCTTAATGCGCTCCACATACGCATACTTGTCCTCGGGCAGCAGCTCAGCCTTAAACTCATCGACACCTGCCTCTCGCGCAATGCGCTCGGCCGTACGCTCGGAGTCGCCCGTGAGCATAACGACATGCTTGACGCCCAGCGCATGCAGGTCGGCGATGGCCTCGCGGACCCCGGGCTTGAGCGGATCCTCGATGCCGAGCACGCCCACGACCGTGCCGTCGACCGCCAGATACAGCGGCGACAGGCCCTCCATCTGGAGCTCGATTTGCTCCTTAATGTCGGACTCGAGCTGTGCGCCCTCATCCTCGAATACAAAGTGCGCCGAACCGATGATGGCGCGACGCCCTTCGATGGACGAAGCGATGCCGTGCGCCACGATGTACTCGACGGCAGCATGGCGTTCACGGTGCTCAAGCTCGCGCTCGCGTGCCGCATTGACCACGGCGCGTGCCACCGGATGCGGGAAATGCTCCTCCAAGCAGGCAGAAAGACGCAGGACCTCGTCCTCGCTCCAGCCGTCGGTCGTGAGCACGCAAGCCAGGCGCGGCTGCGCCTCGGTGAGCGTTCCGGTCTTATCAAACACAATGGTGTCGGCCTTGGCAAACGACTCAAAGTACTTCGCGCCCTTGACCATGACGCCCATCTTGGCAGCATCGCTCATAGCGGTCATGACGGCAACGGAGCCCGTGAGCTTGAGTGCGCACGAGTAGTCGACCATCAGCGCCGCCGAGGTCTTAATGAGGCTACGCGTGGTGAGAGCGACAAGGCCCGCGAGCAGGAAGTTCCACGGGACGATCTTGTTGGCGAGGTCTTCCATATGCGACTGACCCTCGGACTTGAGTGAATCGGCCGTCTGCACGAGCGAGACGATCGAGCGGAGCTTGGTCTGAGCCGTGTTGACGCGCACGCGCACCAAGATGCTGCCGTCTTCCACGACGGTTCCGGCGAACACGTCATCGCCTGCGCTGCGCTCGACGGCAAGCGGCTCGCCGGTCAGGGTCGCCTGGTTGACCATGGCGCTCCCCTGTTCGACCACGCCGTCAATGCAGATGGACATGCCGGTGCGCACGGCCACCAAGTCGCCGGGCTCAAGCTCGGTGGCGGCGACACTCACCTCGGTGTCGCCGACCACTTTTTGTGCCTTATCGGGCACGTCGAGCAGCGAGTTGATGAGCTCGTTTTCACTCATGGCGCGGGTGTAGTCCTCGAGCAGCTCGCCCACGTTGAGCAGGAACATCGTCTGGCCCGCGGTGTCGACATCACGCTTGACGAACGAAATGCCGATGGCCGAAGCGTCGAGCACAGGAACGGTCAGGCGCGGCTGCGCCAGCTCATGAAGGGCAGCGCGCAAAAAGGTCATGTAACCGGCCACGACAAAGACGGCACGCAGCGGCGTAGGCAGGAACCAGCGGCGCGCGTAATGGGCACCGATAAGTGTGGCAAGATCCATGACGAGCTTGTGCTTGCGTGGCTCAAGCTGCATCACGTAACCCGTCTTTGCGTCGGCAATGGCCTGGGCATCGAGCGCACCCAAGGCGTCGAGCACGCCCGCACGACACTGCTCGTCATATTCGAGCGCCATCTGGCCAATGCGGCCATATACGCGCACTTTGCGCACGCCGTCGATTTCGCCGCCAAGCTTAAGAAGTGCATCGAGATCGCTCTCTGGCACAGGACCCGCCAATTGAAGACGGGTCCTGCCGGGGATCTCGCTGATAATCGAGAATCTCATAGTTTGTGCCTGGGAGCGTTACTCGGCTGCCTCGTCAGCAGCGGCCTCGCTCTGGGTGATGTAGGCAGCCTCGGCAACCATGTCATCGACATTGGCCTTGGCCTGCTCGACCATGTCCTGGTAGCAGTTCTTGACGCGCATACCGCACGCGATGCCCTGCACGCAGGCATTCTTGACCGGAGCGCTGGTAAGCAGCTTGATGCCGGCCGTGCCAAGCAGAAAACCGCCACCGACAAGCAGGGTATTGAACGTCGACTTCTTCATGTTGCTTCTCCCTTTTGCCGCATTGGACGCGGCACGGCGCCTCAGCACCCGAGTTCATTAGTTAGCTCGAGCGCACTTTTAGAAAATAGTTTAGTTTATCTAACTATTGAGGTCAACAAAGGTTAACTTTTTGGAAACTATGGGGATGAACTCAATATGGCAAAGGGGCTGTCCCTTTGTCACATTATGGGACAGTCCCTTTGCCTACAGCTGCCAGTCAGCCGCTTCCTTTTGCAGCGCAATCATGCGGGCGAATTCTCCGCCTGACGCCTTGAGCTGCGCCGGAGCGCCCTGCTCGGCAACCACGCCATCCTTGAGCACAACGATTTTGTCGGCATTTTCCACCGTACGCATACGGTGGGCAATAACGATAACCGTTTTACCTGCAAGCAGACGGGAGAGTGCCTGCTGTACCACGGTCTCGTTCTCTACATCCAAGCTTGCCGTCGCCTCGTCCAACAGCACGATGGGCGCGTCTTTGAGCAGCGCGCGGGCGATAGAGATGCGCTGGCGCTCGCCGCCGGACAGCTTGGAGCCGTTCTCGCCGATCATGGTGTCGTAGCCCTGCGGCATGCGGTTCACGAACTCATCGCAGTTGGCGGCATGTGCGGCGGCCAAGACCTCCTCGTCGGTGGCGTCGCGGCGGCCAAGGCGGATGTTTCCCATCACCGTGTCGTCAAAGAGCAGCACGTCTTGGAACACAATGGCGTAGTCGCGCAGGAGCACCTCGGGATCGACGCTCGCAACATCCACACCGCCCACAGCAACCTTGCCCGCAGTGGCATCCCAAAAGCGCGCGGCCAGGCGGCTCACCGTGGACTTACCGGAACCCGAAGGACCGACCAGCGCCGTGACCTCGCCTTCCTTGGCGGTAAAGCTCACATCGGTAAGAACTTTCTCGCCGGCGCGGCCGTCCTCGCCCGCATCATAGCCAAATGCCACGTGATCGAATACCACATCGTGGCCCGCAGGCTCAAATTTCTCGCTGCCCCGCGCCACAGGCTCTTCCATGATGGAACGCATGCGCTTGGCAGACGCCTCGGCGGCAAACAGCTCGGACATTAACATTAACGCCTGGTCAAAGGGCGCATAGATACGGCTCACCATAAGCAGGAAGGCAAACATCACCAAGAAGTCGACCTGCCCGGAGGCGACCACCGTGGCGCCCGTAACCAGCGTGGTGGCAATGCCCAGACGCAAGATGACAAAGGCGGAGTTGACCAAAAGCCCGTTAGCGAGCTCGCCCTTGGTGGTCTCGCGCTCCTCGGCATCGATCACGGCGTTGAGTCCCTCAAGATAATGGGCCTCCTGGTTGGTGGCGCGGATCTCGCGAACGCAGTCGAGCGTCTCTTGAATCGCCTCGGTAACCTTGACCTTTTCGGCGCGCACGCGATCGAACACCGGAGTCATGGGGCCGCGTGTTAGATACAGCACGGCAAAGGCCACGGGAACGCTCCAAAACGCCGCGATCGCCAGCTGCCAGCAAAAGAACAGCGACGCCACGAACACAATGGCGCTTGCGATGATGGCACCCCAAAGCTCTCCCAGCACGTGGCTGTAGGCGTGCTCCATGGCCTGGACGTCGCCCATGATAGTCTCGGTTAAATCGGCCAGATCACGACGACCGAAAAACGACAGCGGCAGTTTGCGCAAGCGCTCGGCGATCTCCATACGCTGCTTGCCGCACTCCTCGTAAAAGATGCAGTAGGTGTAGTAATACTGCTGCCAGTTAGAGGCAAAGAGCAACACGAAAAAGACCAGGAGGCCGCCCACGATCGGCAGGGCATCCGGCAGGTCGGCGCCGGTGGCGAGATGTTCGACAAAACCGGCCATAACCAGGAATAAAAAGCCCATGCCGGCCATGGTAATGAGATTGGTGAGCGTGGTCCAGAAAATGCCGCGTTTTACGCCGGCGACGCCTTTATCGGATAGGAAATACTTTTTTTGGAATGAGGCGAACATTTAGGCCTCGCCTCCCTTCGTGACGGCGGCATCCGCGGTCGCAGCAGTAATCTTCCAGCTCGCGGCCTGCTCGTACTCGGCCCACATCTTGGCATACAGACCCTCTTGGGACAGCAACTCGGCATGGGTACCCGACTCCTGCACGCTGCCCTGGTTGAGCACCACGATTTGGTCTGCGCCCACTACAGTCGAGAGTCGGTGCGCAATCATAATGACCGTGCGACCCGTCGCCAGCTTGCTAAAGGCGCGCTGGATGAGCGCCTCGTTCTCGGGATCGGCAAACGCCGTGGCCTCGTCGAGCACCACGATAGGCGCGTCTTTAAGGATCGCGCGGGCGAGTGCCACGCGCTGGACCTCGCCGCCCGAAAGATATGCTCCGCCGGCACCGAGCATGGTATTGATGCCCTGTGGGAGCTTGGCCACAATGTCGTCGCACTGAGCTGCGGAGAGGGCCGCACGCACTTCGTCGTCAGTGGCCGTAGGCTTGGAGGCGCGCACGTTATCGGCAAGTGTTTGCCGGAACAGCTGGTTGGTCTGGAACACGAAGGCGACCTGGTCCATAAGCTCGTGCGGATCCATATCGCGAACGTCCACACCGCCTACGAGCACTCGGCCCGAGGAAACATCCCAAAAACGCGGGATCAGGCTTGCGCAGGTTGACTTGCCGCCACCCGAGGGACCCACCAGGGCGAGGGTGCTACCCGCGGAAACGCTAAAACTCACATGGCTGACGGCAGGTGCTTCTGCGCCCTCGTAGGTGAAGCTCACGTCCTCAAATCGCACGTCGCTGCCGGCAGGGTGCTTGGGTTGGGCGGGCACGGAGAGCTGCTTGGAATCCATGACGCTTCGAATACGAGCCAACGAATCGGCACTCATCTGAGAGGCCTCGCCCACAAACATGAGCTTGGTCATGGCCGTCGGTACCACGGACGAAAAGATCGCGTAAAACGTGAAGTTGGTCATAAAATGCGCGAAGTCCGTCTCGCCCGGTGCCAACAGCAACGCCACGGGCAACAGGAATGCCACAAGACCATTGAGCGCGGTAAGGTTGAGTACCTGCGGACCTCGGCAGAACGTGCCCGCATAGTTTTGCGCCATGTCGGCGTATTCGGCGATCGCATCGTGGAAGGCCTTAAAGGAGTAGACCGTCTGCTGAAACACCTTGACCACGGGGATGCCGCGTACGTATTCGGTGCCGGTCTTGTTCATCTTGACCAGCGCTCCCATGTAGGCCTTCATAAACTCGCCGCCCTTGCCGCCCATCATGGCGGCCATGGCGCCAAACGAAATGGCCACCGAGATGAGGCATGCCGCGCCCAAGCGCCAATCGAGGGCGAAAAGCAGCACGAGCAGACCTGCGACCATGGCGACGGCGCCGGCGATATCGGGCAGCATGTGTGCGAGCAAAGTCTCGGTGGAGGCGGCGCATCCGTCTACAACACGACGCAGCTCACCGGTGGCGTGCGTGTCAAAGTAGCCAAGCGGCAGCTTAAGCAGGTGCTCGCTCGTAGTCTTGCGGATATTGGACGCGCAGCGAAACGCAGACAGGTGCGTGCACATGAGCCCCACGAAATAAGCTACGATGCTTGCCAGCGCAAACCCCACGGCCCACCAGCCATACGTCGCGATGTCGCAGGCTTCGCTCCAGTTAGGTGCCACGGCGATCAGATCGCGCGCGACAAGCCAAATGCACACGTACGGCCCAAAGCTCAGCAGCTGCGAGAGCGCCGAGAGCGCCATGCCCAAATACGTTAGGAATTTACGGTCGCCGGCATACGCGAGCAGCTCGCCGATACCGCCGCCTTCCCTTTTTGATCCCTTTGCCATGAGATTCCTTTCTAACGGCTTGAGAGTTAACCGTAATCAACTTATCATTGATATGTTAGACAAGGCTCACAATCAAGCCAGGCGTGGACGTTTCCGCAAAGGAAGGGGACGCTTTTGAAAATGCATCGGGCCGCGACCGACATAACCGAGCTCTACGCACCGCAATTTGAGCAGTTTGGCCTGGAGCTCACCGGCAAGGGCGCCGTCTTTACCGGCGAGGTGGCAAACGACCGGGCGCACGGCCGCGCATGGATCATGCCTCTCTTCCCTGCCTGCATCGTCATGGAGCATTTCATCACCCCGACGCACGATATGTACCTGGCCGAATACACACCCGAGCCATACGCCTGTGTGAGCGAGGTCAGCGCACCCACACTTACATGCATGCCCGAGGCTGGCATAACGCCCGCGAACCTCAAACCATTGCATGGACCGTGGCCAAACAATGCCGTTTGCAGCTTTATCCAAAATAGCTGTGGCGAGAAATTAAGCCCGCTGTTTGCAGGGGAGCTCTATCACTCGCGCTCGGTGCTCTTTTTGCCTGGATATTTTGACGAACTGGAACACCGCTATCCCACCGAGTTCGCGGGAATCTTTGAGGCGTTTGCCGAGCCATGGCACGAGGAAGCGACGTCTGCCATCTGCCACACGCTTCGCCGGATTAACGAGGACCGCGCCCGCACCGCAGGCGGACACGTCTATATGCAGGGCATCGTGGAGACCATGGTCGCGGAGCTCGCCTGCTTGCGCGCGGCCCACAAGCAGGCGCGGCAGGCGGCAGACACGCGCGTCAGCGTAACCATTGCCGAAGAAGCAACGGCAATGATTGAGTGCGCGCTCGACAAAGGCAGACGTGTGGGTGTCAACGAGGTGGCCGAGAGGCTCTACACAAGCCGCTCCAAACTATGCGCCACCTTTAAGGCCCAAACTGGCGAGTCCCTGGGCGCCTACATTCGCAGACGCCGTATGGAGCGGGCGCAGGACCTTTTGGCCGATAGCGCGCTCACGATAGCGCAGGTGGCAGAGCGTCTAGGCTACCCTCAGCAAGCCGCCTTCGCCCAAGCCTTCAAACAATACACCGGCATGACACCCACGGCTTGGCGAAGCAAGCATCGCTAAGGCCCAAGCTCCCTGGCCGTAACGGAGCGATTAAGTAGCCGCCGCCCGTCAGCTCACCCAGGATCTAAACGTCAAGATGTGCACAATCAAGCGCCTTTTTGATAAGAGGGACAGATCGATCAGCCAAATACAACGGAATGTTGAGCACCCCGTCGTCGAGCTTTAGGTTCTTAAGTGAGTAGCGGACCCTCAATGGAGTCGTCTCCGCATGCTTGTCGGCATAGTACTTAAGGCTCTTGGAATGAACGACCTCTCCCGATTTGACCTCGACGGGAACGATTTCGTTTCCGACTTGAATCAAAAAATCGACTTCGTGCTTCGGCTTCTCGTTTGTCCAATAACGCGGAGCAGCATCTAACTGTGAAAGTAATGCCTGAAGCACATAGTTCTCGGCGAACGAACCTTTGAACTCCGAAAATAGCGCATCCGAGATGGCAAAAGCGGACGCATCCAGCCTTGCCATGCGGCGCAGCAAGCCGACATCAAGACAGTAGACTTTAAATGCCTTGAGGTCATCGTACGCAGAGAGCGGCACACCACCGGCAGCATTAAGACGAACCGCCGTGATGAGCCCAGCATCGGCAAGCCATTCCAGAGCATCCTCGTATTCTCGAGCACGAGCCCCCTCGCGCACCGCACCCCAAACGAACTTTTTGTTCTCGCGCGCCAACTGAGCTGGAATCGAGTTCCATATTTGCGAAAGCTTGGCGAACTGCGCACGACCACCATGCTTGGCAAAATCGCGCTCGTAGGAATCCAAGAGATCAGACAACACCTTATCGACCTGAACGATATCGCCCGTCTCCGCCCACCGGCCAAGAGCCTCTGGCATGCCGCCGCATGCAAAATAACGACGAAGATGCTCGACGAGACGGACATGGAAGAAATCGGGCACTGTCTCGATCTGATCCAGGCCGCCAAGGTATTCGTCGTAGTTTGCAGCGCCCTCGGCTTTCAGAAACTCGGAAAAGCTCATGGGGCGCATCTCCATGAACTCGACCTTTCCCACCGGAAAAGCGCTGGTCTCACGGGACAAGCGAACGCCCAACAAAGACCCTGCGCATGCGACGTGATACTCGGGGGCCTCGTCACAGAAGTATTTAAGGGCGCCGACTGCAGAAGGACAATCCTGGATCTCATCAATAATAAGCAGCGTTTTGCCGGGATCGATAGGCTGTCCAAGTGCCAGGGAAAGATTTGAGATGATCCGTCGAGGATCGCGCGTACCTTCGAAAAACTGAGCGTACTCGCTCTGTACCCCAGGTGACGGCTCCTCGAGCGTCAGATACACAAAATTGATGTACGAGGTTCGGCCGAACTCCTTAAGCGCCCACGTCTTTCCAACCTGGCGCGCCCCCTTAAGGATAAGCGGCTTACGATATTCTGACGCTTTCCAAGCGTTAAGCTTGGCAATGATATCTCGCTGCATGGACGAACCTCCCGCAAAGAAACTTCCGTAAACGTGATATTTCCCACATTTTACCCTAGGTAAAACGTGACATTTATCACATTTACGGAAGTTTTAAGCTCATTTCGCCACACTTTCATCACATTTATTGCAATGTGACAAAGGGACAGTCCCTTTGTCACCCGCACAAAAATGGACGCGCCAACGGCGCGCCCATTCACTCTATTCCATTCAGCCCCACCTGACCCGAACGGCCGAGTCGTTGCCAGAACCCGGGAGCCCCGGCAGGGCGGGTGCTTGCTCAAAATGAGTTCCGCACGCAAAGAAGGCCACTTAATGTGGCCTTCGTCTTGCGCAGGACTGTTCAAAATTTTGAGGAAGCACCCGCCCTGCCGGGGCTCCCGGGTTCCCGTTTACGAGAGCGACGTTCTCAGCAACTCGTTGAAGAGCTTCGGGTTGCCCTTGCCGCGGCTCGTCTTCATGCACTGGCCCACCAAAAAGCCGATGACCTTCTGGTTGCCGTCACGATACTGCTGCGCCTGATCGGCACAGTTTGCCAGCACCTCGTCCACTATCGGCTGCAGCGCGCCGGCATCGCTTACCTGACGCATACCGCGCTCGTCGACGATCTTGTTGGGGTCGTCGCCGGTCTGGGCCATGGCCTCAAAGACCTCGTGCGCCTGGTTGGAGCTGATGGCATCGGTCGCGAGCAACTTGGCAAGAGCTGCCACCTGAGCCGGCGCGATGCCGGACTCGGCCAGCGAGACGCCCGCGCCCTTAAGGTAGGCGATCATCTCGTTCACCAGCAGGTTTGCGACCGTCTGAGCCTCCTTGCCGGCCATACCGGCAGCGGCGGCCTCAAAGAAGTCGGCAAACTCGGGGTCGCCGGCAATCTGCTCGGCATCGGCCGCCTTAATGCCAAAGTCGGCCTCAAAACGGGCGCGCTTGGCATCGGGCAGCTCGGGAATCTCGCCACGGCAGCGGTCGATGAACTCATCGTCCAGATCGAACGGCGCCAGGTCGGGATCGGGGAACAGGCGATAGTCGTCGGCCGTCTCCTTCACACGCATAACCACGGTACGCTTGCGACTAGGCTCCCAGTGGCGGGTCTCCTGATAGATGATGCCGCCCTCCTCGAGCACCTCGGCCTGGCGGCAAATCTCGTAGGCAAGTCCGTCATGCAGGCTCTTAAACGAGTTGAGGTTCTTGAGCTCGGTCTTGGTGCCCAGCTTGGTCTCGCCACGGCGGCGCAGCGACACGTTGCCGTCGCAGCGCATGGAACCCTTCTCCATGGAGCAGTCTGAAATGCCCAGCGTCACAAAAATGCGACGGAGCTTCTCCATAAACAGGCGGGCCTCCTCGGGCGTGCGCAAATCGGGCTCAGTCACGAGCTCAATCAAAGGCGTGCCGCAGCGGTTGTAGTCGACGAGCGACTCGGCCGCGGAGGTAATGCGGCCCTCGGCGCCGCCCACGTGGACCATCTTGGCGGCGTCCTCCTCCATGTGGATGCGCAGAATGCGGATGGGCACCGTGTAGGAACCGTCCTCGCGACGCTCGGGCATCTGCAGGTTGGACGCGTCGTAGCTGGCCAGATGGCCGGCGCGCTGATTGCCCTCGCGCATGGTCGACGTCATGGACGTAGACAGGCCCTCGGCGTTGGCCGAAGCGCTCGCCAGACTCTGGGCCTCGGCCTCGCCAAACGCGCAGTCGGGGCGCTCGGCGGCACCGCGACCGGTCACGTCCAGGTCCAGGTGACCGTACATGGCAAAGGCAACCGGGCCCTGCGTGGTCTGAAAGTTCTTGGCCATATCGGGATAGAAGTAGTGCTTGCGGTAGAACATCGAGTGGCGCTGGATCTCGCAGTTGGTGGCGAGGCCGGCCTTGACGATGCTCTCGATGGCGCGCTTGTTGGGCACCGGCAGGGCGCCGGGCAGACCCAGGCACACCGGGCACACGTTGGCGTTGGGCTCGTCATCGTGACTGAGCTTGCAGTTGCAGAACATCTTGGTATCGAGTGCGGTGAGCTCGGTATGGATCTCCAGACCGATCACGGCCTCCCAATCCTGCAGGACCTCAGAAAGCTCCTTCATTACAGATCGCCTCCCTTCCCGGCAAAATCGGGCGCGACGGAAAGCGCGGGCGCACCCGTGGCGGCATCGGCAAAGCCGCGCTCCAGGGCGCGGGCAAACGTGAGCAGCTGACGGTCCTTAAACGCCGGACCAACCAGCTGGGCAGAAACGGGCAGCTGAGTATCCTCGCCCAGGCCCAGCGGCACCGAGATACCGCCGTTGCCGCAAATGTTGAGCGAGATGGTGTACAGATCGGAGAGGTACATCTGCGTGGGGTCGCTGATCTCGCCAAACTTAAAGGCCGTGCGCGGCGAGGCGGGCATGAGGATGGTGTCCACCTTGGCATACGCGGCGTCGTAGTCCTGCGTGATGAGCGTGCGGGCCTTTTGCGCAGCGTAGTAGTACTTGTCGTACACGCCCGAGCTCAGCAGGTAGGCGCCGAGCATCTGACGGCGCTTGGCCTCGGCGCCAAAGCCGTGGGCGCGCGAAAGCGAGCTCTGGTCGGACAGGTTGGCGCAGCCCTCCTCCTGATAGCCGTAGCGAATGCCGTCGAAGCGGGCCAGGTTAGAGAACGCCTCGGCCGGGCCGATGACGTAGTAGGCGGCGATGGCGGCGTCCAGGTGCGGCAGGTCGACCTCGACCAGCTCGGCGCCCTGGTTCTGCAGCTCCTGGGCGGCGCGCTGAACAGCGGCCTTGACCTCGGGCGTCAGGCCCTCGGCCTCCATAAACGCGGGGATAATGCCCACGCGCTTACCCTCGATGCTGTCGTTGAGGTGCTCGGTAAAGTCGACGGCGCAATCCTGGCTGGTGCAATCGTACGGATCGTGCCCCGCACCGGTAAGCGCGTTCATGGCCAGCGCGACATCCTCGACTGTGCGGCCAAAGGGGCCCACCTGGTCGAGCGACGAGCCAAAGGCAACCACGCCGTAACGGCTCACGGCGCCATACGTGGGCTTAAAGCCCACCACGCCGCACAGCGACGCCGGCTGGCGAATGGAGCCGCCGGTGTCCGAGCCCAGCGAGAGCGCGACCTCGCCCGCAGCGACGGCGGCAGCAGAGCCGCCCGAGGAGCCGCCGGGCACGCGCTCGGTATCCCAAGGATTGTTGGTGCGGTGGAACGCCGAGCTCTCGGTAGAGCTGCCAAAGGCAAACTCGTCCATGTTGGCCTTGCCCATGGGCAGGCAGCCGGCATCGAGCATGCGCTGGACGCAGGTAGCGGTGTAGACGCTCTGGTAGTTCTCGAGCATGCGGGAAGCGCAGGTGGTGCGCGTGCCCACGAGGTTCATGTTGTCCTTGATGGCCAGCGGCACGCCCGCGAGCGGGGGCAGCGGCTTGCCTGCGGCACGGTCGGCATCCACGCGCGCAGCGGCCTCGAGCGCAAGCTCGGGCGCCACCTGCAGGAATGCCTGGACCCCGCCCTCGCGCGCCTCGATGGCGGCAAGGGAGGCCTGGGCCACCTCGGTAGCGGTAAAGTCGCCGGCGGCAACGCCCGCGGCGATCTGGGCGGCGGTAAGGGAATCGAAGCTTAGCGCCATTACTCGCTCTCCCCCTCTCCCAAAATGGACGGCACGCGGAAGTAGCGGTCGCGCGCGCTGCCGGCGTTTTCGAGCGCGACGTCGAGCGGCAGGTCGCGCTCGGGCTCGCGCAGGTCATCGCCCATCACGTTGGACAGGCTTCCGATGGGATGGAACGTGGGCTCCACGTCGGGCAAGTCATATTGCAAGACGGGCTCGAGCATCTGGACGGCGTCGTTCATGTAGGACGTCATCTGGGTGAGCTCATCATCGGTCAGTGCGATCTTTGCGTACTCGGCGATGCCGCGCACGTCTTTCTCGCTGAGTGCCATAGGCGCTCCCTTCCGCATAACAGATAAACCGCTCTAGTATACAAGGCAACGCCGCTTGGAGCAGGTGCTTTACCCAAATGCAGCGAAAACGTAACGAGGGCGGCGGGCTGGCAGGCGGCGGGCTGGCGATTCTGCAGCGAAACCGCACCGTCCATAGCGAAAACCGTCCCGCCTGCAACGAAAACCGTCCCGCCCACAACGAAAAGCATCACAACATTCGACGTTTTTCGCCAAAATCGCGATTTTCATCGAATGTTGTGATGGTTTGGAAGTCCCCGACCGCCACAAAGGTGCCTGTCCCCCATTGCGGTGGTTCTGAACGATGTCTTATGCCGAGGCCTTGGCCTTGCGGCGCTTACGGACCGCGTGGATCACGATGTCCAGCAGCAACAGCACAATGGCCACGACCACGATAAGCACGGCAAACTCGCGCTTGCCCCAGTGGCGGCCAGCCAGCGACTTTTGCTTGTCGACGTCCTTCTTGCTGTACTTGGTGCGCACGCAATGCACCAGCAGGCGATGGTCGTTCACGCCGTAGGGCGTGCAGGTAACGAGCGTCACTTTGTCGGCGCCGGGCTCGATGGTCAGCGACTCCATCTCCTCGGGCAGCACCACCTCGGAGTCTACCATCTTGTAGGCGAGCGTCTTGTTCATGGTGTGCAGCAGCACCAGGTCGCCGGGCTCCAGCGAATGGATGTCGTCGAACATGCTCAGGTTGCGCATGCCCGAGTGCGCGGTGAGCACGCAATGCGTCGAGGTGCCGCCCACCGGCAGGCTCGTGCCCTCCAGGTGGCCGACGCCCGCCATAAGGACTTCTTCGCTCGTGCCGTGGTAGATAGGCATGCTCACGTCGATGGAAGGGATCTCGACCCAACTCATCATGGGGTCGCGGTCAAAGATGAGCTGCTGGGCGTAGGGCTCGATCTGGTCGGCGGGGAGCTCGGTGGCCTCGCCCGCCAGCTGCTCGTTAAAGGAGCGCGCCTGGAGCAGGATGCGCTCGCGCTCCTCGGCAGACAGCGCGTCCACGGTGCTGGACACGGTGCTGATTTGGTTGAACACGCCCGAGGCCTCGAGCCGGTCCAAGATCCACGGCCAGGTCATAAGGCCCACGCCAATAAGGATGATGACGATGGTGATGAGCCGGTCGGCCCAGCGCGGCAGCCGATTGCGACGGCGCTTGGGCTTTGGTTGAGGTTTGGGCTGAGGGTTTGAGCCACCGTTGTCCGCGGCGTTATTGCTCTTCATATGTTTGGCGCCCTGCACCATCGCCGGTCACTCCTCTACAGCTCAGGTTGTCTAAACAAATAATAGCCGATTAGCGAGCTCATGCGCCGGACAACGCAGCTTGGCTGCACCGTCCGGGCCACGTAACCCCACTCAACCAATCAAGCCATATGTTGCTTTCATCGTCTCGAGCAACTGCGCCATCGTTACGCCCGCAACCCCAATCTGTTTCAGATTGACGTCGCCCACCTCACAATCTTTGACAAACGCAAGCATATCGTCCTTCAGTTCTCCGCGCAGGTCGACACCTTCCGACTCGCCAAGCAGCTGAGCAAGCCTCAGCGCATCGCGTTTATGCTTTTTTACCTTCCTCGAATCAATGTTCTCCCCCGCTTCCCTTCTAGCTTTTAGGTCGAGATACGCCTTCGCTTTGAACGGGACAATGTATTCCGTACCCAGGACCGAAACGCCGCCTACGGTCCGAATTCCCTGAAGGAACAAGCTGTAGTAAGCATCGTCCAACAAAATTGCCGAAAGACTGCTTATGTTTTCATCAACGTGAATTGGCGCCACATCAATCCCCTCACGACCCTTTAGAAAGTCGGGGCACTTCGCGAAGAGTTCGATCATATGGGGGTAACCCGGCCTCTTTGGCTCTGTAAACCGATAAAAGCATGAGTCTTTACCTTCGCCCCAGCCGCAGCGGTAGCCGCCATCACGCACCAAAGTCCATATAGCTTCTGCCGTCTGAGGCAACCGGTCATCGGCGACAATTACCACATCAAAATCGTGAGTCGCCCTAAACGGAAGTCCCGCCTCCGAGAGCAAAATGTCGCATGCCGTGCCGCCGATAAGAGCATACGATCCTGCAGCTTCTTGCATATGCTGCTGAAATTCTTGGAGACCTTCTACAGCGCTTCTTGCCATGGATATTCCTTTCCAAACACGCGATCGACTTCGAGCTGAATTCGCTCATCGTCGATTGCCGCCAAAGATAGCGCAAGCGAAATGTCATCGACGCGGGAGGAGTCGGCAAACACGGGCGCATAGCGCCACACTTGGATCATCGCCGTTTCGTTATCCGGCAACTCCCCGTCTGCGACTTCGAGGTCGCTCAGTTGACGCCATGCACTTCTTAAGACGGCCTTTTGTTCCATGCCCGGCGCAGCGAGCATCGAACGCGCAGCGAGCGCCGTCTCCCCGGCGTCAACAAGATAGTCGATCTGCGGCGTCTTCCTTGCAAAAAAGACCTTCGAGACAGGCGAGGAGAGCTCTGCCATGTGCTCGCTAAGCAGAAGATCAACGGCAACAGGGAGCACGACGACACGTCGCTCGCAACGCTCGCGCCTCGCGAGCCCCCTGTCAACAAGCTCGGTTATGGCCTCACTCGCGCGGCTTGCCGAGATTCCAAGCGCACGACAAAGGTCATAGGGACGATATGGCTCCTGGGCTGCTCCCCAGATTGCGGCAGCCTGCGCGTTGGGTGACATCTTGATCGCGTGATTGTGAAACCAAGCACCGCCCCTCTCCGTGCAAGCTGCGCCCATAAATGGAAGAAAAGCCTGTCTACCTGGACAGACAAAGGGAATCCCTTGTGCGACCAATGCTTTGCGCTGACGTGCATCGGCATCAGGAAACGAAACGACAACAGGAGTCTCCGCGCGCAAGGCTAGCTGACTATAGACTCTCTTAGCCTCGGGAAGCCCGACGCCAGTAGGCAAACTTGCAAGCAAAAACGAAAAACCGTTTGCGTCAACAGCGCGGACCTCAATCGCCCGCAGATGCAGCGGCAAGCGTGCGAATCCAGGCCAAGTTTTGGTCTTGGCGGAGAGACCTAGTGCTTCTTGTAAGTAGATTAGCGCTTCGTTCATTTCCATCTTTTTCGTTTGATTCCAGTTTATATTGGAATTATACATAATTCTCGGAATTGACGAGATTCCTTTCGTGCCTAAGTCCATATTTGCGTTTTCAGAATATCCCGGATCGGCGGAGCGATTCGGGATACAATATCAATAGAAAACGACGCACCCCGCGTAAATGTTTGGGAGCGCGGGCGGCCTAGTTTTCAGCTTTTGTTAAATGCCCGGGATCCGACCCCCGGGCATTCTTATTTGCGCTTTCGGCGCAAATGCCTTCTACCGTCCGCACCGCGCGTGCGCCTACGGACCTTAAACCGAACCTCATACGAGTCAAGAAACGCGATGACGAACGTGCCCACCGCCGCGAGGGCGGCGAGCGCGTTAAGGAATTTCAGCATTTGGGGACCTCCGATCGAGTCGTCGGCCGCCCGCGCACGGGATGCGTCGCAAGGGTATTTTACTGCGAGCACTCGCACTTACAGCTGGTAAACGCAATATTTGCAAACATCTGTTCGATATTCATACGCTTGATCCATCGGACGATGGAGGCTGGCTGCGTTATTCCAAAAAACGGGGCAGACTCCAGCGCGGAGTCTGCCCCGAAAAGAGAATGGCAAAGCAAGAACGTGGATGGACGAGAAAAGTGTCCGCAAGTCTCATGGCCATCACATCCCACCTGCCAAAGGGATGGGTGAGCGAGCGTTACTCCTGCTCGGACTCCTCAGCCTGCTTACGGCTGCGGATGAGGTGCGCCACGCCGATGCACAGCACCGCGCCACCAGCGATCCAAGTGAAGGTCACGCCGTTAAGACCGGTGAGGGGAAGGCCAACCTTCTTGGTATCGCCGACGGTGATGTTGAAGGTGCCGTCGGCATTCTTCTCCGATTTGTTCGTCTTCGTCAGCTTATAGTCGCCAGACTTTCCGTCGGTGAGGCCATCGATGACCTTGTCGTTCTGACCCTTGCTATCAAGCTTTCCCTCAAGGTTTGTCAGCCTGTAGCCCTGGCCATTATCCTGAATTGTCGGATTAATCGTAAATTCGAAAGACGAAACCGCGGTATAGCCTTTGGGGGCGTTTTTCTCGGTCACGGTATAGGTACCAGCATCAAGACCGGTGAGACGAATTGAGCCATCATCACCTGTCGTATGAACGAACTCTGTATCGCTCAACTTGCCGCCCTCTGCGACATATTTCTCCCTCGCATTTTTAATGGTAAATTCAGCGTTCGCGAGAGGGGCCTCTGTACCCAAATCGACCTTGTTGATCTTGAGACCGTAGGTGTAGTCCTCAACCGTATCGGGTGCCGAGGTGCCAGTACCTTCGACCATGGGGTTGTTGGAATACTTGAGCGTAACGGTGTTGAGGTTGCCATTCGGCTGGTTGTTTGCTCCCGCAATTACCGCGCTTGCGTTGAGCTTCGCCTTGTAGAAGACAACAATCCTAGTGTTGGCATTTACGTCTGAAATCTCCTTGAGGTGCTTACCGTGCTCCCCCGCTTTAGCTACAACAGTCAAGGTGGTAGTTTCGTCAGCATTCTTGGTTGACTTCACATCAAAGTAACTGGAAATATCGATATATGTATCTTTGTTGCTTGAATCTTTGTTCACAGCATAAACTTTAGTTTGATCTTCAACATAGCTGAGGCCTTTAGTAAGGGTGTCGGTGAACTCGTAGGAATAGGAGTCGTAGCTGGCGTAGTTGTCCGCAATCGTGCCGGTAAGCTTGTAGTTCACCTCCTGGCCGACCTGGGAATCGGCAACGTCCACCCAGTCAGTCTCGCCGGTAATGTCACTGCCCTTCACCTTAGAATTATCGAGGATCTTTTTCTCGACCGTGGGGACACTCTTCTTGGGCTCAACGGTCGTTGCACTGGTACCGTCGATAACAGTGTACACGGGAGAGGTAAATGCATCGGTAGACTTGCCGGCGGGCTTGCCGGCGGTATCGGTGAGGAACAGCCAGTAGCCAGCATCAAGGCCGGTAAGGGACGAGCTGCCAGCAGACGTCTTGATCCAACCGCCAGTCTTCTCCAGTTTGGAGGCAATTACGCTCAAGACATGGCCGCTATTGACCCTAGTGTTTGAATCGGTCTGATTGGCATCTTTGTTGTGCTCATTCAGCCAATCGGCAGCATCCTGCGCGTTTGTACTGGTGTAGGTAGAATCCTTCTCCTGAATAGCGGCAACCACAGCCGTTTGGACCTCAGAACTACCCCAGTCGATGTTGCTCGCCGTCGTGGTCCCATTGGTCGTAGTCACATTCGCCTTGAAAATTTGGATGCCCTTATAAATCGTTGATCCAGCGTAGTCACCGCAATCGAACGTCACAGTCGAGCCACCATCAGCCGCAAACGCCATGGTCACCGGGGCCATCACGCCGCCGAAGCTCAGCGCTGCTGTGAGGCCGGCGGTTACTGCCAGGCGTGCGATGTTCTTGCTCATGCTCATCTTCTTTTCCTCCGTTTTCCGGTTGGTTCTCATTCGATCGGTCATCATCTGTCTGTGTCTTAGCATCTACTTCGCTACGTCTCGCCCCGCTCTCTGTGGGGCTGCCAGCTACTCTTTATGGCTGCCACCTCCCCGCTTGACCAGGAGCGCGACCACGATGAGCGCGGCTCCGGCGACCGCTGCGGCGGCCGCGGCGTACATTGCCATATCGCCAGTCGAGGGCATAAAGCCTCCGGTGGTAATGCTAGGGGGTGTGCCGGTGGGTGTGTTGATGAGCGACGCCTCCAGGCTGCCCGTCGACCCGTCCGCGCTGTCGGCGCGCAGGGGCGACTCAGCCGTGATGGTGAGCTTGGGCTTGGCGGCGGCCACCTGGTCGACGTCCAGGCCCTCGGCCTTGACCGTCACGGAGCGCGTGCCCTCAAAGGCGGTGTAGCCCTTGGGCGCCTTGAGCTCACGGACCTCCAGCTTGCCCGAGTCCACGCCCGAGACGGTCACGCGGCCGTCGTCGCCCGTGGTGACGGTGGCCTTGCCCTCCGCATCCCACGTGCCGTCGGCCGCCAGCGTGCGACCGCGGTCGTCGGCGATGCTCAGGACCGCCCCGGCAAGCGGCTTGTCGCCGTCGCTGCCGCGCTTGGTGAGCGCGAGATCCCAGGTGTAGGCGCACGCGTCGTCGCTCGGCGTGCGGGTGAAGCCGGCGTCGCCGGACTGATCGGCAAAGGGAGAGCGCGGGTAGCGCAGGTAGACCTCGTTGGGGTTGCCCTTCGCGATGCCGTGGTTGCATGCGCTGTTGAGCGGCGCGTTGTACACGGCGACCACGCGGGCGCCCACGGTAAAGGCGTCGGCCCCGCCGAGCGCGGCGATGAGGTCGCCGGTGCGCACGGTGAAGGTCTTACCGTCGGCCGCCACCTTGGTGGCGCACTGGGCCGTGATGTCGGTCCAGCCCTTCGCGGGCTCGGTGCCGGCGCGCCCGTCCCTGCCGGCCGAGACGGCGTCGAAGCCGCCGTCCGCGCCCGCCGCCGCGTACACGCGCATGCTCGCTGCCACCTTGGAGGGGTCGAGCCCCGCGCTCATGGTGTCGACGAACCGTACTGTATAGGTGTCGTAGGCGGTGAGCCCCGCGGGAACCGTGGCAGAGAGGCGCCAGTACAGGTCGTCGGCGACCGTGGCGTCGGCGGCCTTCTGCCAGGCGGCGGTGCTGTCCTCCAGCACATGCTTGGACACCTTGGGCGTCGCCGCCTTGGGCTTGACGGTGACGGCGCTGCCGCCGACCAGGGCCATGATCGGCGCGGTGCCGGCCTCGCCCTGGGCGATTGCGTCGTCGTCGGCGACGATGAGCCAGTAGCCGCAGGGCAGCTCGGCCGTCGTGCCCGCGTTAAGGGCCACAAACACGGCGCCAGAGCTCTGGAGGGAACGAGCGAGCTGTGCGCTCAGCGCGCCCGTAAGGTGGGAATCGGTGTTGAGCCACTCGGCAGCTTCCCGCGCGGTGGTCTGGGAATTGGGCATGCCGGCGCTGTGCATCACAGGCAGCGCGGCGTCGCGCACGGCGTCGCTTGCCCAGGCGAGGTCGGTGGCGATCTTGGCGTCGCTGTCACCGTCGACGACGTTGGCGCTAAAGATCTGGTAGGCGTCGTAGCTGCGCGCCACGGTGCCGCTCACCGTGATGGAACCGGTCGAGGTCGGCGCGGCCTGCGCGGAAGCGGGGAACACAACCGCGCAGGTGCCGATCAGGAGGGCAAGCAGCACAAACAAGATCGGGAAGGAGCAAACTTTCTTATTCACGACGCTTACCTCCCTTCGCATTCGCCTTGCGACGAATGTGCATCCAGGCCGCAGCAGCACAAAGCACCGCCGCGCCGGCAAGGTACGTCAGAGTGACGCCCGACATACCAGAAAGGGGCAAAGAGGTGGAGTAGGTGTTGGTGAAGGTGGAGACGGGAATGATGGTTGGGTCCGCACCGGCGGAGGTTTGAACCGCGACGCCCTGCCCGTTCTTGCCAAGGGTGTTGCCCATGTCGTCCTTCATCTGCGTAACGGTGGTAGAGGTGGTAAGACCGGTGTACTTGCCAGTGGTCTCATTCATGACGGCCTTCACCGTGACGGCAACCTGGTACTCGGCCTTGGAGTAGCGGAGCTTATCGATGGCACCGGTGGCAGGCGCGACCTCCTTCACCGTGTAGGTGTAGGTCTTGGCGTAATCTTTATTGGTGCCTGCTTCAGTGGACAGGTGCGACTTGTTGAACGTCATGGCGCCAAAGGTCGCCGTGATGTTGTTGAGCTTGGCGGCATCGGTCTCCCCTGCCTTTGGGGCAACAGAAATCTTGGGCGCTTCGGGCATGGGGGCTTTGGCTGCATAGTCACCCGTAGCCACAATGCTGAACTCGAACGGCACATAGCTGCCTTCGTCGTCCTTCGGCCAGTCCGTATTGCGAACGGATTTGGTCACCGGGATCTTCACGGACGTAGCGCTGCACTTGTCGGAGATGTACGTAGTGCCACTAACGAAGCTCGGCCGCTCGTTCTCTTTCCACGTAATGGAGCCGTTTGTGCTGTCCACCGTGAACTTGTAGGTGTTCTTGTTCAGTTCGTAGCCAAACGGAGCCTGGGTCTCCGTGAGCGTGTACGTGCCCGGCAGCAGACCGGCCAATGTGAACTTGCCATTCGTGTCGTCGGTATCGGCCCAAGTGGTTTCGCTCGAAGCCGACTGATCGCTCACGGTCCAAGACTGCGCCCCGGTCGTACCATCGGCACCCAGTTTCGCAAGCTTCCACTCGGAACCAGCCAAAGGAGTGTATCCCTTGTCTCCTTCCTCAACCTTAGTCCAAGACACCGTACCGGTGATCTTGGTGTTGGAGATGGCGCCCGTGGTGTTGGAATCATCGAATGAAACGAGCTTATTTCCGTTCACCGTGTCCACATGACCCTGAACATAGTTCACCTGCTCGCCGGTGTTGTTCATGATTGCGTAGTAGATGGTGTCCGACTTCTGATAACCAGCCGGCGCCTTGACCTCGCGAATGTAGTACGTGAAGTAGTCTTTATCGTTGGGATCGCCAATTTTGGCCTTCTGATTCAAATAGTTGAACTGAAGCTCGCCATCATCCGAAGAGTAATCATTGGCACCGCCATCCGTTACCGTAACGATGGGATTCGTTTCATTCTTGGCATCATCGACAGTGCCGTATATCGTCCACGAGGAACCAGGAAGCGACGTGTTGCCGTTCGCCGCATCGACCTTGCTCCACGCAACGGCGGAGCCGTCGGGCGTATACGACCCAGACCACGGGAAGCTGTGACGCTCCTGATCCATATCGATGACGGAAGCCGAGTTACCCTCACCAAATGCTGCGGCAACCTTCGGGCTGTTCATTGAGAAATCGACGCCCACATAAACGCGGCCGTTGGTAGTCACATGGTCGTCGAAACTTCCGTTGGGAACGAGAATCGATCCGATCATAGCCGCCGCAGGATCGTCGTCAGTCCACTTGGCACCGGTGGCTGTGCCACCGTATCCCCAGTCCGCGCGGTTTTCTCCCGCGATGCCGCCTCGAATGGTAAGGCTTTGCGTATCGACAAAGTTCCACATGATGGACTGGGAAGCCGTCGCGTATGCCTCGCCCAGCTCCTTGCCGGAATATTGAGTTTCGTAACCACGCGAAATCTCGGTACCGTTCCACCAAAAGCGCCAGCCATTGTGAAACTCAATATTCGAAGATCCGGTAACGTTCACAACAACCGAGGCGCCCTTGGGAATGCCCTCGAATGCGAAATCAACGCCACGATAATACTCGTTGTTGTATGTATTGCTCAGCTGAGAAGCATCGATGGTGAACACCTGCTGCATAGAGGTGTTGTCGCCCTTAAACGTGATAAGACGCTCGCTATTCTTGAATTGCTTACCATTGAGCGACGTATCGGCGCAGTCCGAATATATGGTCTTATACGACTCATCAAACACCAGGCCATAATTACAATCCGTCTTGTCGTACTTGTTGATTACGTAGTTGTTGTGATTGCTCGCGAAACCAACCTCGAGCGTGCCGGTATTTGCAAACGAGTTGAGCTGTTCCGATAGCTTCGAGAGGTACCCATCTTCACCGTTGTAGCTCGAATAATCGTTATTGTTGACATTAGTCAAATCAACAGTTTGATTGAACAGGTTGCTTTCCTGAGAGTTCTTGCCCTCGTACCAATTACCCTGCGTTGTCACCACGGATTGGCGTTCATTGTTATCGCGCCAGTATGTGATGGGGCCTGCGATCTGCGCAGTGTAGGCAAAGCCGGAAGGAGTCGCGCCCTCAGAAGATTTCTGCCGTCCGACCCAAGCGCCTTTCTTCCAAGCGCCAACGGTAGTCGTCTCCGGCGAGTCGCCGCTATAACCAACGCTCATCTTGGTGATCGCACTTTTAATTCCGGCCACCGCAAGCACGGTGCTGCCGGCGACAGGACGGAACTGGGAACCAAAACCAACGGTGCCAAAGCGGAAACCAGCACCAATTGATTGATAGGGCCAGCTCTCTTTGACTGGATTCATGGCAAGCTTGCCACGGACCAAGGTAAGGCCCTCCGCCTCAGCGGCATATGAGCCGGTGGGGGCGTTCTTCGCATCAAGATTACTAGTGTCGCTCGGCTTACCACCGATGTACATGTCGCGGCCGACGTAGGTGGCCACGCCGGGATCGGGGGTGGAGACATCGATATTCGTACCGATACCGATAGACGTGGGAACATAAATTCCCTTCTCCACGGTGGCCGTCGCTCTCGCTGAAGCCGCATTCGCACTCTGAGCCTGCTCAGCACTATTTGAAGAGCCAGCCTCGCCGCCATTGGTCTCGTCGCTATTCTGGTTTTCGGCATCCTCGCTGGTGTTATCTACAGCAGCGGACTCACTTGAGGAACCCCCCCCCATTACAGTTTCCTCGGTAGAAACTGTCTGGACGTCGTTGGCGATGGCCTGCGAGATCGGGGGCATAACGAGCGACAGTACCAGGCTCAAAACGGAGGCTCCGCACAAAACGCCTGCCAGTACGCGGCGCGTCGCTTTTTTACTCTGCTTAGTTTTTTCTGAATTCGCTTTCATCGATGTCTCCTCCCCAAGAGACCGCGATCTTGCTCTTTCACTATCAAACGTATCTGCGCAACCTGTGATTGTGCACGCTTAGTAATCCATATTGTAACGATTGTTTGAACATCTAAGCAAAAATACCGATAGTTTTGTAGCGAATTCTCAATTCTCTTGACACTTGCTCGGATTAACCTTCGTTTATTCGCTATAAAATATCTGTTTCTACTGGTAATTAAGTTAGTTATCAGTTTTTTAATGGCATTAGATTTATTTGCACAACATTTTGCTCAAGAGCAAGCATCCTGTGAACGGTAGGTCGTTAAACGGGAGGAATAGACTACCAAATTGATGGGAATATCTTTAACCCATCGGTAGTTAGAAGCGTAATGTTCAGACAACCATATCTGAATTTGCGCGCAGATTTTAGGTATCAATTCGCCCAAATCGCCTGAGGCCACCGCAAAGGCGCCTGTCCCCTTTGCGGTGGTTCTCCTCCGGCGCTACAGCAGATGCTCCTCGATAAAGATCGCGATGCCGTCCTCGTCGTTGCTCGCGGTCACAAAGTCGGCGGCGGCACGGGTGGCATCGCTGCCGTTTGCCATGGCCACGCCCACGCCGGCGTCAGCCACCATGCAGGTGTCGTTGTCCGCATCGCCAAACACGCAGATGTCCTGGAGCTCCATGTCGTTGAGCTCCGCCACGCGCACAAGGCCGCGCGTCTTGGACACGCGCGGATCCATGAACTCGTAGAGCCGCTGCGTGGTTTGCAGAGCCGCCGCCTTAACAGTGTCATCGGAAAACGTCGACGCCCGCTCAATCACCTGCGGCATCACCTCGGGCGCCATGGTAAACATCACCTTGGGCTGCGGCTCGCGCAAGAACTCGGCAAAATCGACCACCTGGTAGGGCACGCCGTCGACGCGCGACAGGTGCTCGACGCACGCGTTGCTCTCGGGCACGTAGAACACGCCGTCTCGGGGGCAGACGGGCGTTGCCGGAAGGTCCGCCATGTGCTTGCAGATGCGCGCGATGGTCTCGCCCGGCAGCGGATAGCTCAGCTCGTTGATGTCGTGCGCGCGGTCGATGACCTCGGCGCCACCGCAGCCCACGAGCACGTCCACCAGGCCTTCGATGCCCCAGAGCTCGTACATGGCCTCGGTCGCGTGGGCGTCGCGCCCGGTGCACAGGCCAAAGAGCACGCCGCGCTCGCGCAGGGCGCGGATCGCCGCCACGGTGCGCGGGGACACCGTGTGCTGGCTCGTAAGCAGCGTGCCGTCGATATCGCAGAACACGGCTTTGATGTGGCTGAAGGTGGTGTCCATGGGGGCCTTTCTGGGTTGTGCGGCGGTGTGGGGTGCATTCGTGAACGGCGTACATGGTATACCAAGGCACAGGCGCGGCCTGTCAAAGCAAAAACCACCACAAAGGTGCCTGCCCCCTTTGTGGTGGCCGAACCCGAAGGGCGGCCTGCCCGGAGCGCAAACCATCACAACATTCGACGTTTTTCGGCAAAATCGCGATTTTCATCGAATGTTGTGATGGTTTTTACTGCTTTGCGGCACGATCAAAATGCCGGCGTCCAAACAGCAGCAGCGCCGCGGGAACCGCCGTCACGACCACGCCCGCACCAACGAGCGTCTGCTGCACGCCAAACGTCGCCGCCAGCCAGGGGGCAATCGCCAGCGGGGCTACGCCGGCAAACATGTTGCCAAAGCCCATGACCGAGTTCACGCGACCGAGCTGCTCGAGCGGAGCCGTCGTTTGCACGATCGTGTTGTGGAGCGGGTTGACGACGCCCCAGGCCACGCCTAGGGCAATCTGGCCGACAAGAGCTACGCCTACGTACGGCGTTCCCACGTAGAGCAGGCTTCCCAGGCCCACGGACATGAGCGCCACGAGCAGCGTTTTAAGGTTGACCAGGTGCGGCGGCAAGCGGAGCGCGACCACGGCGCCCAGCACCGCGCCCACGCCGCTGGCCGACGAGAGCCAGCCCATCCACTCGACACCGACGTGCAGGACATCGCGGTAGAAGAACGACTCCAGCGGATCGAAGGCGCCGTAGCCAAAGTTCGAGAGGAAGATGATGCAGAAAAGTAGCGCAAGAACGTTGTTGGTAAAGACTGTCTTGATGCTGGTCGCGAAGGTTGCGCGGATGGTCGTGCTGGGGTTGAAGCTTTGTCCCGCACGCTCCCCTTCCTCTGCCAAATCGGCATCCGCATGCCCGGCGACATGGCTGGTCTGCGGTCTAAAGCCCCAACCGGCGACGAGCGCCAGTACGGTAAAAATCATCATGAGCACGAACACCGCGCGCGACGACGCGGCCGCCGCGACAAAGCCGCCCAGCGTGGGGCCAACGATGATACTCACGTTTGAAAACATGGCGATGGCGGAGTTGATGTCTTTGAGCTCGACGGGGTCGTCGGTGAGATACGCCGGATAGGATGTGGCGATGGGCTGGGCGAACCCCATCACAAAGCCCAGGAGCACCGCGCCGGCAAGAACTGTTTCGGTAGCGCTGCCAAAGACGATGATCGCCGCGCCGGTCGCCAGCGTGCTGATGACGCTCAGCAAGAAATGGCGGCGTGGGCCCAAAGCGTCAAGCGCCGCGCCACCCGCAAAGGACCCCAGAATCACGAAGACGTTCATAAAGAGGACAGCCAGCGATGTCGCCACGACCGAGGCATCGTCTGCATAGGTGAGCGTTCCGATGACGCCGATAAAGTAGCTGGTCTGAAAACCGGTGTAGATGAGAAAGCGCATCGCCACCAGGCGCTTGGCCTGCACGGACAGCGATGACTGAGGCTTTGAGAAAAGAGAGACGAGCATGGAGACTCCTTGTTTCATACGAATGCGGACGGCGGGCATTCGCCACCGTCTGTCGAATCAATCTATCCGCATGAAACATTAAGGACGCATCAAGAACCCCTTCTCTCCGTTTTTCGCCCGTCATGAACTACTTGGTAGATTGTAAGGCATGTCCCACACGTCTACTTAAACAAAAACCACCACAAAGGTGCCTGGCCCCTTTGTGGTGGAAGTGACGTTTGCCCAGATAAAACCTGCCAAAACAAACCTGTCCCTATTTGGCAGGTTATGGCAGCGCAGCGAGCCAGCCCTTAAAGGTGATCTTGGATAAGGTCGCAGATGGCTCGGGCGTCGTTGATGTTGATGGCTCGGGTCGCGAAGCCGGCGTCGAAGGCCTGACGCGCCAAGGCCTCATTGCAGGCAAGGGCCAGCGTGTGGCCATCGACCAGGTCGAGCGAGCTCTTGCCGCGCAGACGGTCGACACCGGAGCGCGCGACCACGATGTTGTCGAAGCCCTCGGTCTTGTAGCCCTCGATGATCACCACGTCGACATCGTTGTAACGCGACAGCAGCTCGCGCGCGGGCATCTCGTCATCCTCGCGCGTGTCGGCGTACTCCGCCCAGCGCGTGGCGCAGATAAGGCCCACGTGCTTGGATCCGGCCTGGTGATGGCGCCAGGTGTCCTTAGCGGGCACATCGATATCAAAGCCGTGATGCCCATGATGCTTGAGCGAACCCACGCGCAGACCGCGGCGGGTGAGCTCGGCAATGACCTTCTCAACGAGCGTGGTCTTGCCCGAGTTCTGGTAGCCGATAAACGCGATCGCGGGGACGGCCGGTGCCGGAGCTGCGGGCGCGACGGCGACGGGCGCGCTTGCGAGCGTGGCACCGTCAGCGGCCACGGACTCAACGGCAGTGGCCTGACGCTCTGCACGATTCCACACGCCCGAGCGGCCGCCCTCCTTGTGCAGCAGGCGCACGTCGACGATCTCCATACCGCGATCGACCGCCTTGCACATGTCATAGATGGTCAGGCACGCGGCGCTCGCGCCGGTCAACGCCTCCATCTCGATACCCGTCTTGCCCGTCACGCCGGCCGTAACCAGCACGTGAAAGCCAACCTGCCCGTCCGCGCGCGCCGGCGCCCAGCCCTCGGGCACGTCATCGACAGGCGTCCCCGCCGCAGCGATGGGCGCAATGTCGCACTTGCTCTTGGTAATGAGCAACGGATGGCACATGGGGATGATGTCGCTCGTGCGTTTGATGGCCATGATGCCCGCCACACGTGCGCAGGCAAGCACGTCGCCCTTTTTGGCGCGGTCCTGCAGCACCATGGCTTGCGTCTCGGGGTGCATGAGGATGGTGCCCTCGGCGATGGCGATGCGATGGGTCTCGGCCTTGTCGGACACGTCGACCATGCGTACCTCGCCCTTGGCGTCCACGTGCGTCAGCTCGTCGCGACGGGCGTCGCGGGCGGGCTCAGTGGCAGCGCTGGCAGTCGGCTGCGCGCCTGCAACGGCATCGCTGGCCGCAGCCGTGACTTTGTGGGCAGACATCGCGGCCCTGCGAGCGGCCTTGGTGGCATCGGCGTACCTGCTCTTGGCCATATGATCATCCTCCGATTTGAGACATAAATCGTTGCGTGCCCTCAATTATCGCGTGTTCCTGCGGTTTGTGGGCCACGGCATCGCGCCAAATCGAAAGCACCTGCATATCATCACCACGGCGCAGCGCCTCGCGCACCGAATACTCGGCATCGCTGAACAGGCACGGACGCACGTTGCCATCGGCCGTCAGGCGCAGCCGGTTGCAGTTCGCGCAAAAATGATTGGACATGGCGCTAATAAAGCCGACCGTTCCCGCCGCGCCCGGAAAGTGCCAATAGCGCGCAGGGCCCGCGCCGGCAGGAGCGTCGTTGATGTCGAGCGGCTCGAGCTCGCCCAGACCCGCCGCGGCGGCCCCGGCATTGATGCGCGCCCGCAACTCGTCACTCGGCACGGTGTCGCTCGCGTCCCACAACTCGGGATTGAGCGCGGGCGCATGCGGATCCACAGCGCAATGCGAACTCGTGTGCTCATCGCCGATGGGCATATATTCGATAAATCGCAGATGAATGGGGCGGTCGACGGTCAGCCGTGCGAGGGCCGTCACATCCTGGTTGAGCCGACGCACAACAACGCAGTTGACCTTAACGGGCTCAAAGCCCCAAGCCAGCGCCGCATCGATGCCAGCCATGGTCTGCTCGAGCCGACCCAGGCGCGTAATCTTTCCAAAGAGCGTAGGGTCGAGCGTGTCGAGCGAAATGTTGACGCGGTTAAGCCCGGCATCTTTGAGCTGCGGCGCCAGCTTGGGCAGCAGGGCGCCATTGGTGGTGAGCGAGATGTCCTCGATCTGCGGAATCGCACGGATGTCACGAATAAGCGGGATGATACGGCGGCTGACCAGCGGCTCGCCGCCCGTCAGGCGCACGCGGCGAATGCCCTCCCCCGCCACCAAGCGCACAAAGCGGGCGATTTCCTCGGCGCTGAGCAGCTCGTCGTGTGCACGGGGCGCCACGCCATCGGCCGGCATGCAGTAAATGCAGCGGAAATTGCACTTGTCGGTAACGGCAATGCGCAGGTAGTTGATGTCGCGGCCAAAGCCGTCATGTTGCACGCGCCCGTCCACGCAGCCCTCCCCTCACGCGGCGTTTTATTCTTCGGAAAACATAATACCCCACGAGAGAATCATGCCGACACCCGTACGACAGGACAGGTCGCTTCGAGCAAAACGGACTTTCCAAGCCCATCCTCAGCATACAGACCATCACAACAATCGATGCTTTTCCCGTTTTTGGCAAAAAACATCGAATGTTGTGATGGTCTGCATGCCCACGGCACCCCGTAGAAGGGCCAAAGCGTCCCTAAAGGACGCCGTCCCAGTGCCGAATCACGAATTCTCGCAGGTCGTTCTGCCGCTTTTGGAACGCTTCGCTTCGGTCGCACTTAAGACCCATAGCGAGCGCGATGGCATTCATCGCCCGGTGCAGTTGCAGCTGGTGGGCAAACTGAGTCCCGGTGAGGACGATCATCCTAAAGCCCAGCGCGCTCAGCACGGTCATACGCTCCGCATCCGACGCGCTGCGCTGTTTATCAAGATGGTCCGAACCGTTGTATTCAATCCCCGTACCGCTCGCAGGCGCATATACGTCGATCTCGAAATACCCGGCCTTAGCGAGATACTTGAACTCGCTGGGAACATCGACCCGATGGTTAAGCTCGATCTTGGCGTATCCCAGCCCTCCCTGGGAACGTTTCGCGACGACCATGATTGCGGTGGCCGTCTCCATGGGCGACCGCGCGCCATCGTGCACGCGCCTGAGCACGGCGGCCGCGCGTATAGCCCCCTGACGAGATCGGTTCTCATTGCAATAGGCAATCAAGTCGGCAACGGTATATCTCTGCCCCATCTCGATATAATCGTCTGTCGACAAATGATTCAAATGGTATCGGGCACAGATTTCGTAGCCATATTCCAGCTGCTCGGGCTCACTCATCCACGAACCCGCTTGGACAAAGCACATGGCCTCATCAACCACCAGAAGGCCCTCTGCCACCTCGATAAGATGCCCTGGAGGTACCGGCGCCCCAAACACGTGGCACCTAAATCCAGCCGGCGTCGAGCGCTCAAAATCGAAGTTGACGAGCGTGTCGATATGATCGAGCTCTTCTCGTGGAATACCGAGCGAAACCAGATAGTCGATAACGATCCCAACAGCCGTTGAAGCCCTCAGCCCCTTGGCATCGAGCCCCAATTTGGGCAGGTCCGCAGTCGGCTCCGCCTCGTTAGCAAGCGAGTCCTCATCGTATAGGCTGCTTGCTCGCGAGAGCGGCTCGGACGGGCGCGCCACGTTGTGGTACAGCCAGGCAGTCTTATGGGACAGGACGATCGGCAGGTCCATGAGCCCTCCAATGGAGTCGGATAACCAACCTTATTCCCCTGCTCACGGGTCCGCACACCTTCGTGCGCAAGAAAGCAATTCCACCCGATCGAGTGGCATAAAAACCATCACAACATTTGATGCTTTTCCCGTTTTTGGCAAAAAACGTCGAATGTTGTGATGGTTTGAGGCGAGATGGGGGGCACGGAGGGGTCAAAGCATCGTGCTCGAACGGGTTAATCCAACTCTTTTAAGCCATGCGCCAGCTGCCAGTACTCGCCGTGCTGGGCGAGCAGCTCTTCGTGCGTGCCGCGCTCGATGATGCGGCCGTGTTCGAGGACCATGATGGCATCGGCGTCGCGGACGGTGGACAGGCGGTGCGCGATCATAAACGTGGTGCGTCCGCGCATGATGCGGTCCATACCGCGCTCGATGAGCTTTTCGGTACGCGTGTCGATACTCGAAGTGGCCTCGTCCAGGATGAGCACCGGCGGATCGGCGACGGCCACGCGTGCAATGGCGAGCAGCTGGCGCTGGCCCTGCGACAGGTTGGCGCCGTCGGCCGTGACCGGCGTGTCGTACCCTCTAGGCAGGCGGCGGATAAACGAGTCGGCGCAGGCTGCCTCGGCAGCGGCGCGCACCTCCTCGTCGGTCGCGTCGAGCTTGCCAAAGCGGATGTTCTGCGCAATGGTGCCGCTAAACAGGTGCGTGTCCTGCAGCACAATGCCGAGCGACCCGCGCAGGCTGGCCTTGGCAATGTGCTTGACGTCGATGCCGTCGTACGTGATCTCGCCGTCATCGACCTCGTAGAAGCGGTTGATGAGGTTAGTGATGGTCGTCTTTCCGGCGCCCGTCGAGCCCACAAACGCGATCTTTTGCCCCGGCTTGGCAAACAGGTTGAGGTCCGTGAGCACGCGGGTGCCCGGCACGTAGGAAAAATCCACGGCATGGAAGCGCACGTCGCCGGCAAGCGGGACCAAGCCGCACGTAAGCTCGGTGCCGTCGGCAGCCACCGCGCGGCCCGACTCATCAACGGCTGCCACGGCCTGCAGGGGCCCGTAGAGGCCCCCGCCGGCATGCTCT
>OATP01000282.1_pt1 | contig 32767 bp, 25 predicted proteins | sample 1495041 | NCBI WGS metagenome assembly OATP01 (sample SAMEA2579972, study PRJEB22360) | human gut metagenome | biome: human gut; feature: human-associated habitat; material: faeces | place: Denmark | collected 2008/2010 | reverse complement strand
CATGACCAGAAGGTCTATGCCTTGCCTTTTTCATGCCAACTTGTTCGCTCTGGACATCGCTCGCTAACGCTTGCTCAACCTGCGGTGTCTTAACAATTCTGTCAAGCTGTTAGCATTGCGACATTTGCCCAGATAAAACCCGTCGAAATTAACATTCCTTTTTGGCAGGTTTTAGAGTTCCACGCTTTCGGCGCCGTTGATGGTTAGGTTTCGCTCGTAGAAGGCGGTGAGGGCGCGGATGGCGTACATCACGTCGCGCACGCCGCCGGTCTCGTAGCTCGAGTGCATGGCCAGCTGCGGCAGGCCCACGTCCACGGCATGCATGCTCACCTGCATATTGGACAGATTGCCGAGGGTGGAGCCACCTGCCATATCGCTCTTGTTGGCGAAGGCCTGCGTGGGCACATCGGCGTCATCGCAGATGGCCTGGAACACCGCGCGGCTAAAGGCATCGGTGCAGTAGTGCTGGTTAGCGGCTTCCTTGATGACGATACCGCCGTTGAGCACCACCTGGTTGCGGGCGTCACACTTCTCGGCATGATTGGGATGCACGGCATGTGCGTTGTCGCAGCTCACGAGCATCGAGGCGGCAAGCGCGCGATGGTACGACTCGTCGTCAAAGCCCAGCGATCCGTTGATGCGGCGCAGCGCGTCGGCCAAGAACGTCGACATGGCGCCCTGCTTGGTCTCGGAGCCAACCTCCTCGTTATCGAAGCAGCAAAAGACCGAGATGTCATGCGCATTCTCGGCACCCAAAAATGCCTGCAGCGAGGTGTAGGCGCAGGCCAGGTCATCGAGCTTGGGCGTCGAGATAAACTCGTCGGCCCAGCCCCAAATGCGCGCATCCTGACGATTGACCAGGAACAGATCGCGGCCCAAAATTTGTTCGGTCTCAACGTCCAGCTCTTCGGCAATCAGGGCATCAAAATCGCCCTGCTTAAGCTCGCCGGCACTGATGAGCGGGCACAGGTCGACGGCTCGGTTGGGAGCAAAGCCCTCGTTAACGCCGCGGTTCATGTGGATGGCAAGGCTCGGAATGATAGCGACCTCGCGCTCGGTGGCAAGCAAGCGGCTCTCAATGCGGTCGCCCTCGCGCACCAGCACGCGGCCTGCGAGCGCCAGCGGGCGATCGAACCAAGTGTAGTCGATCATGCCGCCGTAGGCCTCGGTGTTCAGACGCAGCGTCTCGCCTGCACCGTCGAGCTCGGGCACGGCCTTGACCTTAAACGTCGGCGAATCGCTGTGTGACGCCGTGAGCTGAAAATGATAGTCACCGGCAACGCCGTCCTCGCCCCACGTCGCGGCCAGGTCCTCGCCCACCTTAAAGGCAACAACGCTCGAGGTGTTGCGCTGCGTGTAATAACGCCCGCCCGGCTCGATGTCCCACGCCGCGTTCTCGGGCAGGTAGGTAAAGCCTGCCTCGTCGAGCTCGGCCATAATAGTCGCCGCCGTATGGAACATGCTGGGGCATGCCTCGATAAAGTCGATAAGGTCGTTGGCGGCCTCGATATCGTCGGCCGTCACATGCGCGCGCTCGGGCGTTTCCTGATCCGTCATGCTCTCCCCTTTCGCTGGGTTGATGGTCCCCTCCAGCATACCCCGCCACGCCAGCGCCGCACTCTTCATTCCGTGCTTAATTCCGCACCACTCACCAAGTTGAGCCATCATGCCCGCGCTCCTTTTGCGACAATTGCGCTAACAGGACGAGAGGAGCCGTCATGAAGCCACGTAACATTGCCATCGCCTGCGGTGTCGCGGGAGTCACCGTCGGCCTTGCCGCCGCCACCGGCATCGTTTACCGCAAGCAAATCAAGTCCGTCGCGTCGCTCAAACGCTTGACCTGCTACGCGGATGGCTATGACCTGTTCGCAATCGACATCGCCTACGACTACGATCTTGATTGCATCATCGCCGCTGGCGTGCGCGACGATCAGGCCTACATCGATGCTGTGGTGGCGCAGGTGTTGCCCGGCGTGCCGGCGCATGTCCAGGCGCCCCAGTTTGCCTGCAGCGCCTTTGCCGCCGTAGATGCCGAAGGCCGCGTGCGCACCGGTCGCAATTACGACTTTAAGGACGACACCTCGGCGCTGCTGGTGCGCAATCACCCACGCGGCGGCTACGCCTCCATCGGGTTTGCCGCCCTTAACAACCTGGGCGCCAACACTCCGCTTGATTCCGTCGCCGGACGTGCCGCGGCGTTGATGGGCCCGTTTGCTCAGCTCGACGGTGTTAACGAATGCGGCGTGTCCATTGCCGTACTCACCCTGGATTCCAAGCCCTGTGACCAGGACACGCAACGCCCCGTCATCAATACCTCGCTCGCCATCCGCCTGGTGCTCGACCGTGCCGCCACCACGCAAGAAGCTGTCGACCTGCTTTCCGCCTACGACATGCACGCCATGGCAGGACGCGATTACCACTTCTTTATCAACGACGCCGCCGGTGACGCGCGGGTGGTGGAGTGGGATCCGCGCGACCCCGACCGTGCATGCAAAGTGACTCCTGTACGCCAGGTTACGAACTTCTATGCCTGCTATGGCGACGAAGTGCTGCCCAACCAAAAGAATGGCGAGCTGGGCCATGGTAAAGAGCGCGCCGTCGCAATCGCCGATGTCCTTGACGCCCATGTCGGTGCCCAGGACGAGGCAGTCGCTTGGAAGGCCCTACGCGCTGCGGCGCAAAAGCCCAATCCGGAAGACATCACCAGCAACACGCAGTGGTCGGTCGTCTTTGACAACACCGAACCCGCCGCCGCCATCACGCTGCGTCGCCACTGGGGCGACGTCGACGCCTTTGCGCTGTAAGGAGACGCGTCCGCCGGCCTTACGCTCGCCTGACGTTGCTTACATTTCTATACATTTGAGCTAACACGTTTTACCCCCGCATCAACAGTGTGCGGGGGTAAACTTATGCGCATGTTATAACTTGCCCGGAAGGATTCATCATGCTTAGGATCGGTCTTCTTACCAGTGGCGGCGACTGCCAGGCGCTCAACGCCACTATGCGCGGCATTGTCAAAACGCTTATGACCAATAGCGAAGAACCTATCGAGATCTATGGTTTTGAGGACGGTTACCAGGGCCTTATCTACAGCAGGTTCCGCGTCATGACGCCCGCCGATTTTAGCGGCATCCTCACCCGCGGCGGCACCATCCTGGGCACGAGCCGCACACCGTTCAAGCGTCTGGATACCCCCGAGGCCGATGGTGTCGAGAAGGTGCCGTCGATGGTCCACACCTATCACAAGCTGCAGCTCGACTGCCTGTTTATGCTGGGCGGCAACGGCTCCACCAAGACCGCCAACCGCCTGCGCGAAGAGGGCCTCAACGTTATCGCCCTGCCCAAGACCATCGATAACGACACCTGGGGCACCGAGATGACGTTTGGCTTTACGAGCGCTATCGACGTCGCAACCAAGTGCATCGACGACATCCACACCACCGCCTCGAGTCACGGCCGCGTGTTCGTTATCGAGATCATGGGCCACAAGGTTGGCTGGATCCCGCTGTACGCCGGCGTCGCGGGCGGTGCGGACGTCATCCTGATCCCCGAGATCCCCTACGACATGGACCAGGTCATCAAGACCATCGAGCATCGCATGGAGACCGGCAGCCGCTTTACCATCGTAGCCGTCGCTGAGGGCGCTATCTCCAAGGAGGACGCGGCGCTGTCCAAGAAGGAGTACAAGAAGAAGCTCGCCGAGCGCACGAGCCCGTCGATCGTCTACGACATCGCCAAGGAGATCGAGGCCAAGACCGGTCGCGAGACCCGCGTCGCCATCCCCGGTCACACGCAGCGCGGTGGCCAGCCCGACGCTCAGGACCGCATCTTTGCGACCCAGTGTGGCGTCGAGGCGGCGCTGGGCTGCCTGCGCGGCGAGTTTGGCTACATGATCGCCCTGCGCGACGGCAAGATGTGCCACATGCCGCTCGATGAGGTCGCCGGCAAGCTCAAGTATGTCGACCCCCAGAGCGATCTGGTGCGCGAGGCCAAGGCGTTGGGCATCAGCTTCGGCGACGAATAGCCTCGGCCGAAATCCGTCCCATCGGGCCCTCCGACCCCGCCCGACGTATTTCGATTTGGCTCCTCCCTTGACTCCGTCAAAGGTCGCCAATCGAAATCGTCGGGCGGGGTCGGAGGGCCCTGCGTTTACATACTCGCCGAGACTATTCGTCTTCTTGCTGCGGGTGCCTGGTCTGAAATTAAGTTGCGGTGAAATAGTTCCTGCTTAGCCCGCAAATGGCTGAATCTAGGAACTATTCCACCGCAACTCTTGACCCGGGCTCTTGGCTGCTACTTGCACTGACATTTGTCCTAAAATGGCTGGTCGTTAGGGGTTGCTACCGGTAGTTGCGGTAGGGTTGGGGCAGATTCTAACTAGAAATGGTGGTCGCTACCGGTTGTTCTCGGCATACTCGCCTCATTCGATTCGACCATCAAACGAAAGGAACCACCATGGATCTTGAGATGGCGCAGCGCCTCGTCGATCGCCGCAAAGCTGCCGGTCTTTCTCAGGAGGCCCTTGCCGCCCAGCTGGGCGTAAGTCGTCAGGCTGTCAGTAAATGGGAGCGCAGCGAATCCTCGCCCGACACCGATAACCTCATTGCGCTCGCCGCGCTATATGGTGTGTCGCTGGATGAGCTGTTGTATGGGGAGGCGGCTAGCGATGCCGATGGCACAGAGGACGGCAGCACCGGAGTCGAGGCTTCGGATGAGGCTGAAGAGGCTGAGACTTCTGCTGAGTTCATTGATTGCAGCGATAAGCCACTTGTCGATATTTCTCTTGCTCGCGGCATCCACGTTATCGACCCCAACAAAGGCGAAGAGGTTCATGTTGGCTGGAGCGGCATCCATGTGACCAACAAGCGCAAGGGCGAAGAGATACATGTGGGGCCGGGCGGCGTACATATTGACACGCTTGAGGACGACGGGCACAGCGTGCACACCAACGCCGATGGCACCGTGGTTATCGACGGCGAGCAATTCTCCAGCTGGAAGGAAGCACACGACAAGCTCGACCATCATGGCAAGCATTTCCGCACCAAGATTGGACGCGCTTGGAACAAGTTCCCCTTTCCAGCACTTGTCGCCCTCGCCTATCTGGTGCTCGGCATTGTCTACGGCACATGGGCTACGGGACTCTTCCTCGTCTTTTTGATTCCCGTCTATTACGCGCTTGGCGACTTTATCGACCAACGCCACTTATCTAAGCTGATCGATGTCGTCTATTCAGTCAATGCCGAGGCATGGTTCCTCTACATGTGGCTCTGCCTGGGGCAGCCCCATCCCGCCTGGGTAATCCTCATCACCATCCCGGTCGTAAAAGCACTCATGCGTTGGTGCCGTAAACAATGGAAGCATCGCGAGCGAGCCTAAACCATCCCAGCCCGACAGCAGCACCCAACTAGTAACTCCCCCGCCCATCCCTCCTAAGTTGCGGTGATATAGTTCCGGTTTAGCCCGCAAATGGCTGAATCTAGGAACTATTCCACCGCAACTTACGAATGATCGGAGCGGCTACAGCACAAGCGTCGGCATTCGTTTGATGGTCTGCCACAAAAAGGGGCCATCTACTATGTTTAACTCGATGGGGCCAACCATGACCGCCTTTTTCGAAAATCGACAGGCCTTCTACCTGCGGTTTTATTTTTCGTTTTCCCGGCATGGTTGAGGGTATCCAATTAAACGTAGTAGATAGGCCCGTTTTGTGGCATACGACTCATTCAAGCCCAATCTCGAAGGCCAAAGAGGGCCTCTCATCCACGCCTGCGAGCGAAAACCAAATAGAATGAAAGGCAAATGGAAAGCCCATTTGACGAGCGGAGGACATATGCGCGACGTAGTCGAAAGCGACTGGAAGCTGTTTAAGAAAATGCTTCCTCAATGGCAAGAACGTTATATGGAAAAGCTCATCGGCCAGTACGTTGAGATACTGAACGGCGACAGCGAAGCGTCCAGTAGATTTTGGGCACTAGAAGAGCGCCTCAATAGAGACAAGCTGTCCTCAGGCGTAATTGCAAATGACATTCGCCGCAGCACAATGCACCGCGAAATAGCCAATTTGCTTATCGACAGCGTGATCACCCTTGACGACCTTGACGGTTTTACCGAGGACATTAAGAGCTATGCGCGACGATGGATTGGTCAGTAAGGGTACCAAAGCAACACACGCGCCCATAGTCGAGCAAAGCAACAAACGCCGGGCCACCTAATGGTTGCCCGGCATCTGCCCAGGTAAAACCTGCCAAAATTAACCTGTCCCTTTTTGGCAGGTTACTCGGCGCTCTTGAGGGCGCCGACCATGTCGATCTTGTTGAGCGTTCGGTTGGTGACGAGGTTGACGATAAACGTAAAGACAAAGGAAAGCACTACGGCGAGCACATAACTCAGCGGCTCGACCTCAACGTCAAAGTAGAGCGACGGCATCTGCAGAATGTACGTAAAACTCTCGGCCAGCAAGCCGCCCAGCGGCACGCCCAGCGCAGTGCCGATCGCCGTGAGAATCAACGTCTCCTTGTTGACGTAATGGTGCACCTCGCCGCGACGGAAGCCCAGCACCTTGATGGTCGCCAGCTCGCGTTCGCGCTCGGAGATATTCGTGTTGGACAGCGTAAACACCACCACAAACGACAGGCACGCCGCCATAAAGGTCACAAGTACCACGACGGAATTGATGATAGTGAAGTTCGCCTCATAGTTTTCCCAATGCTCGGCCGTGCTCGAGATGGTGAGCCAACCGTCGCTCTTAAGCTTCTTGCTAAACGCAATCTGGTCAGAAGATGAGCCCTTAAGCAGCGTAAAGATGCCGTTAAGACGCGCGCTTCGGTCGAACGCGCGCTCATAGGTGCTCTGCGTCATATAGAGCGTGTTGCCCAGATAGTTAAGCGAAATGTCGCTGACTTTGACCCTGGCAACGTTGAGCGACGAATCCTGGACGTGAGCCGTATCGCCCGGCTGAATCCCCAGCACCAGCTGTGAACTTTTGCTCAGATACACGTCTCCGTCACGCAAAGACAGCGGTTCTTTGGACTCATCCTCCAGGCGCACGTAATCGCCCAAGTCACCCGTGCGGTCGTTGGGAATCACGATGAGCTGCACAGTCTCGCTCTTGCCGCCAAACGTAAAGGTGACGTTGTCGGTCATAATCGGCAGGGTCGAGGTCACCGTCACGTTGGAATCATTGGCCGTGCTGCGCTCATCCAATGCCGCGCACGTCTGCGAAAAATCGTCAGGATTGGCGACCGCCAGCAAGTCATAGCGCGTGATATGCCCGTACTGTTTGGGCGAAAGCGCCACCGACGTGTCGCGAATGCCCATACCGCAGATCACAAGCGCCGTGCAGCCCGCGATGCCAAAGATGGTCATAAAGGCGCGCTTTTTGTAGCGGAACAGGTTACGCGCTGCTACCTTGTTCAAAAAGCCCATGCGGCGCCAGATAAAGCCAATGCGCTCGAGCAAGATGCGCGAGCCGGCACGCGGGGCCTTGGGGCGCATGAGCGAGGCCGGGGTCTCGGCCATCTCGTGGCGGCAGGCGATAATCGTGGCACCCACCACGCCCACGGCAAACAGCGCCACCGACACAATCGACGACACGATGTCGTACGAAAGCTGCATCTGAGGCAGCGTGTACATGTCATCGAACACCGTAAACAGGAACAGCGGCAGGCCCACAAAGCCGATGATATTGCCGAGCACGCCGCCGATCAGACAAGCCCACAGCGCGTAGTCTACGTATTTGGACAGGATGCGCCCGCGCGAATAACCGAGCGCCTTATACAGGCCGATGAGCGTACGCTCCTCCTCAACCATACGCGTAGCGGTGGTAAGGCTGATGAGCACGGCGACGATAAAGAAGATAAACGGGAACACCGTGGCGATGGCCTCGATCGAGGAACTATCGCTCTCGACGCTCGAGTAGCTTGCGATATTGCCGCGGTCCTGAATGTACCAGGTGCATTCGCCCAGGTCGGAAAGCTCGGCGCGGGCATCGGCAAAATGCTGGTCGGCGGCGGCGCGGCGCTGGTCCAACTCGGCCTGAGCTTGGACGCGCTCCTCGCTGCCCTCGGCCATGCGGTTGATGCTATCCTGCTCAATCCCAAAGAGCATGGCGGCCTGGCGCTCAGCCGCATCCAAGCTTGCCGGCGTGTCAACCGTCAGCTCCTGGACGCGCGCCTTTTCACGCTCCTCGCGGATCTTCTCGATATTGCCCTTGACCTCATTGATCTTTGCCGTGTAGGCATCCGAGTAGGAGTTGAGGCTCTTGGCTCCCTCGACGATCACGTGGACCGCGGAGTAGGACGATAATGTCGCGGCATCCTCGCTCACATAGAACTTATAGTCCGCAGCCGAAGCGGCACGGAAGGCGTTGACTGTCGAGTCGGAGCTCACATCAGTGGGGTCGAGGACCTCGGCCGTAATGGTGTAATCGCCCGCGGCAAACTGATCCTTGGCACTTTGGTTGGACGAGCTCGCGTCATTGGCGGCAAAACTCACGGTATCGCCGAGCTTTTTGCCCGAAGCCTTCAGGAACTTCGAAGTTACCGCCACCTCATCGGCGCTCTCGGGCAAATCGCCGTTCACGAGCACTGGCTGATCGATGTTCTCCTTGGAGAGACTTTGCACGACCACGCGCTCGCGCGTTGTGCCCACGGCGGTGTAGGCGGTCTCGGTGTAGATACCCTCGGCCGTCTCGACGCCGTCGATCTCTTGGATAGCCGCGAGATCGTCGCGCGTAAGGCCACAGGTCGACTGCACGTTAATGTCATAGACATTCTGCTGGTCAAAATAGGCGTCGACCGAATCGCACAAATCCTCGCAGCCCGCCTTAAGGCCGCACATCACACTCACGCCGAGCGCGGTGATGACCACGATGGACAAGAAGCGCTTAAGACTGCCGCGGATTGTGCGGTAGATGCCACGGCGAAATACCGTCGGCACCATATCGTTTGAGCTTTGGGCGGTACGGTAGGTCGCGAGCTCCCGGTCGCGACTCACGTGATCCGTATCGTGATTTTGGCTGTTATGGCGATCTTGGTCCATGGGCGCTACCACTCGATCGTCTCGATCGGCACGGGATTTTGCTGGACCGTCTCGCTCTCCACGCGGCCGTTCTTAAAGCGGATTAGGCGGTCGGCCATGGGCGCGAGCGCGGAGTTGTGCGTGATGATGATGACCGTAATGCCCTGCTTGCGGCAGGTATCCTGCAACAGCTGCAAAATCTGCTTACCGGTTTTGTAGTCGAGTGCACCCGTGGGCTCGTCGCACAGGAGCAGCTTGGGATTCTTGGCCAGTGCGCGTGCAATGGACACGCGCTGCTGCTCGCCGCCCGAAAGCTGCGCCGGAAAGTTGGCGAGGCGCCCGCCCAGGCCAACCTGGCGAAGCGTCTGTTCGGCATCGAGCGAATCGGGGCAAATCTGCGCCGCAAGCTCGACATTTTCGAGCGCCGTCAGGTTGGGGACCAGATTGTAGAACTGGAAGACAAAGCCGACGTCGGCACGGCGGTATTCCACGAGCTGCGCCTCGTTGGCGGAGCTCACGTCGCGCCCGTCCACCGTCACGGTGCCGGAGGTTACCGTATCCATGCCGCCCAGGATGTTGAGCGCCGTGGTCTTGCCGGCACCCGAGGCGCCCAGGATAATGGCGAGCTCACCGCGCTCAACGGTAAAGCTCGCGCCGTCGAGCGCGTGAATGCGGGCATCGCCCTCGCCGTACGCCTTGATGACGTCTTTGAATTCGATATAAGCCATCGATTAATTCCCATCTGGTCGGATAACTCTTTAGTATTACCCATTTCACGCCGACCAAAAAGGGACAGGTTCATTTTGGCAGGTTTTATATGGGGAAACGGGGAGCGCAGGCAAGCGCCGGGAAGGCAGAGAAATCATCGACGGGGTCAGGCCGACCGCCAAACACAACGCACGCATCTCTATCTGTCAGCATAATCATTCGAACAGCTGTTCGTTTCTATGATATGATTCCGTTATCTAAGCAGGCCAATACGCAGAAAGGCGGCCAACATGGCGTTCGACTTTAAGAAGGAATGCAAGGAGCTCTACAAACCTGCAAGCAAGCAGAGCATCGTAACTGTCCCGCCTATGAGCTACGTTGCCGTTCGCGGAAAGGGCGACCCAAATACCGAAGGTGGCGAGTATCAAAACGCCCTGCCGCTGCTTTACGGCATCGCCTATACCGTCAAGATGTCGAAGAAAGGCTCAAGGAGTATCAAGGGCTATTTCGACTTTGTGGTACCGCCGCTCGAGGGTTTCTGGTGGCAAGACTCCCCGAGCGGCGACATCGATTATGTACGCAAGGACGATTTCAACTTTATCTCGTGCATTCGCCTGCCCGATTTCGTCACCCGAGATGACTTTGACTGGGCAGTCGCGGAAGCCACGACCAAAAAGAAACTTGACTTTTCTGCCGTCGAGCTGCTTAAAGTTGACGAGGGCCTCTGCGTTCAATGCATGCACACCGGGCCCTACGACAACGAACCGGCGACCGTAGGCGCTATGAATGAATACACGACCGAGCGGGGCTATGTCCCCGACTTCTCAGACACCCGTTTCCATCACGAAATCTATCTCTCCGATCCACGCAAATGTGCACCGGAGAAACTTAAGACTGTGGTTCGTCATCCTATCAAGCGCGCTGAATAGCGTGGAGCGTCATCTCACGCGCTAGGTTTTAAGCCAGCCAACCAGCCGCCTCCTAGGCCGTCCGGTAATTATCTTGACGCGGCCCGTCGCATCTCATAAGTTTGTTTTGCTAAAGCTGGAAAGCCTCTCAACGATGCGCAACTCCAGCTCTTTTTATATCAAGAGGCTTAAATGAAATACCAGAAGTCGTGGATCAAAGCAGGACGCAGTTTCCGCCCACGCCCTCTCCCGACGGCGTTTCCCCAGATAAAACCTGCCAAAATAAACCTGTCCCTTTTTGGTAGGTTTTAGAAGCGGACGGTGAAGGAGATCTGGTTGCCGTGGCCGCAGACAGAAGCGCCCCCGCCATGGGCCTCGGCGATAGCTCGCACAACGGATAGGCCTACGCCCGAGCCGCCCGTCTTGGAGCTACGCGAGACGTCTGCACGGTAGAAGCGGTCGAACAGCCGGTCCAGGTCGCCTTCGGGCAGCTCGTCCACGGCGTTCGATACGACAAGTTCGGCGACACCCTTACCCTGACCGCGCGAAACGGCGCGCAGGCTCAGCTCGATCACGCTGTCCTCGCTCGCATAGCGTGTGGCGTTGTCCAGCAGCAGCTCAACAACCTGCGCCACTGCCGCGGCATCGGCATGGGCCCGCACACCGCTCGCGATCGACGTCGCCAGCCGCTTTCCGCGCGAAACCGCCACCGACCCAAACGGCGCCGCCGCCTTGTCCACGGCCCCTGAAAGATCGATCGATGTCATGGTAAAGCCGGCCGAACCCTCGTCCATACGCGCCAGGAACACCAGACGCTCCGTCAGCGCCGTCAGCCGCGCGACCTGCTCGTGAATGCTCTGCGTCCACTCGCTCTCGCCGCCCTCAATCTCCTGCACCTCGTTAGCGGCATCAATCACGGCCAGCGGCGTCTTGATCTCGTGGCTCGCATCGGTAATAAAGCGCTTTTGCTTGCTGTAGCTCTCGACCATCGGTCGAATCACTGCACCCGAGGCAACCGCCACAATTGCCAGCACTGCCAGCCAGCCAATGCAACTGATCGCCACGCTCGCGCTCAAAAACGAATGAAAGCTTGCAAGCTCGCGCGAGCAGTCCACGAACACATAGGTTGTCTCGTCGCCCTGAACCGTAACCGTATAGCGGTAGTTACCAGAAAAGCCCGAGGTCCAACCCTTGGAATATAGTCCTGCAGCGATGCGTGCAGCACGCTTAGCGCCCACCGCGGCAATGCGTGCCGTGTTGACATCGGTCACCTGCCCACCGGCAATCGTCACCGTAAAGTAGCGCGTGTCGAAGGGAGACTCAGCCGTCATACCTTCAAAATGCCCGGCGCGCACGGCTACCCGGTCACCGGCAGCGGTCTTACCGGCGCCCACATCCTGGCCGGGGTCGGTCTTAGGCTCATCCGTCCAATCAATGCCGTTCTTGCCTGCCAAGATATAGTCCAGGCGAGCATCGGCCATCTTGCAGATATGCGAATAGTTGACGACGTTGATGCCGGTGATGATGAGCGTGAGCACCACGGTCACGGCACCCATGGCAACCAGGATGAACTTGCGACGCAGGCGACGTCCCATTGCACTGGCAGCATCGACGCGCCCCGGATTACCCGAGTCCGCGCCCATGCCGAGCTTTGCCGCCATGCGCTTCCACCACGCGCTCGCGCTCACGCTTATTCGCCCTCCTCGACAACCTCGAGCGAATATCCCTGATTGCGCGACGCGCGGATGGCCACGTTGGCACCCAGCGCCGTCAGCTTTTTGCGCAGGTACGAAATATAGACCCACACCACGTTGGCGCCCTCGGGTGCGTCCTCGCCCCAGACCTCGAGCATAAGGCGCTCGGTGGGCATGCGCGTGCCGGCGTTGCGCATAAAGAGTTCCATAAGCTGAAACTCACGATTAGCCAGATGCTCCTCGCCCAAAGGCCCAACGAGTGTGCAAGCCGCTGTGTCGAGGCGCACGTTGCCCACGCTGAGCGTCGTAGCGTCAATCGCCGTGGCAGCGCGCGTCATGGCACGAATACGTGCGAGCAGTTCCTTGGCGGCAAACGGCTTGGTCAGGTAATCGTTGGCACCGGCATCCAGACCCTCGACCTTATCGGACACCTCGCTTTTGGCCGTAAGCATGATGATGGGCAGGCGCTTGCCGGCCTCACGCGTGCGCTTGAGTACCTCGATACCGTCCATGCCGGGCATCATGATGTCCAAGATTGCGACGTCATAGTCGTTGGCGAGTAGATATTCGAGTGCCGTCAGGCCGTCGAGCGCGGTGTCGACCTCGTAGTCACTATGTTGAAGGATCGCGGTAAGAGCGCGGGAGAGGCCGGGTTCGTCCTCGGCAAGCATCAGCTTCATAGTTGTTCCTTTGGCGCACGGCTATACAGATTTCGATACTGCCGATAATAGCGCACCGTCAGTCGCCTTAGTGCAGCCTTAGCTGCTCGACCTGCGCGTTTTCAAATACGCAGGATATGGCTTAGCCAAACTTAAGACGCAGATACCGAGCGCTTGGACGCATGCTGGTCGCGAATAGACAGCGACTCGTCCCTTCGCGGCATCCTAGTTATGCAAAGTGTTCGAGCGTTACGCCTCGTACGCGCCCTCAAGCCGCAGCAGCCACTCCTTGCGGTCAAGCCCGCCGGCATATCCATTAAGCGATCCGTCGGCCGCCACCACGCGATGGCACGGCACAATAATCGAAATGGGATTACGCGCGACCGCGGCCCCCACGGCACGGGGAGACGCAACGGGTGCTTCGTTTCCCGGTACACGATGTCGAGCCGCAACACGCTGGGCGATCTCACCATACGTAGCGACCTCGCCACGCGGGATAGAAAGCAGCTCAAACCAAACCTCGCGCTGAAACGCCGTACCAATCATATGCAACGGCGGCGTAAACCGAGGCTCCTGCCCCGCAAAATAAGCATTCAGCCAAGCCCAAGAACGCTCAAGTACCGACGAGGCAGCACCGTTTGTCGGATTCACCGAAGACATGCCGCCAGCACCAGAAACCGCATCGGCGCCTTCAACATGTTCGGGATCTTCTTTGAGAAGCGTGGAGCCAAAATGCTCCTGCCCCTCAAACCAAAGCCCCGTCAAACCGCGGCCATCAGCGGCAAGCAGGATTTCGCCCAAAGGCGAAGCAAACGTCGTCGTGACCACCAGCGGCTCCTTTCAAAACTCCGCAACATAATACCGCGAATTGTGCAGACAACCCCAATCGACCCCAAAGTCACCTCAGGCAGCAGGCGCGAAGCGCCGCAGCTGCCGGCCGCGCCCCACAGTCCCCAAAGGCGGCAGGCGCACAGCGCCGAGGCCGCCGCCAGGACCAGGGCCCACAACAGTCACGCGCCCCCACATCAGCCCAGCGGCCTCAACCAACAACAGCCCCATCGCAGGCCGCTCGCAGCAGCGTCACCGCAGACGGGGGCCGGGCTTAGTTCTCAGAACACTCCGCAGACCAGTGTGGCGCCTTGTCCGCGGCTCCGAAGGAGCAGGACAAGGCGCCACACATGGTCGAGGACGTTCTGAAAACTAAGCCCGGCCCCCGCCGGACAGGTCACACTACTCGCAGAGCAGCTTAGCGATCTGGACGGCGTTGGTTGCCGCGCCCTTACGGATTTGGTCGCCGCAGCACCAGAAGGTGATACCGCGCGCGGCCTCGGGGTTGGAGATGTCGCGGCGTACGCGACCGACCCAAATCAGGTCCTGGTCGGAGGTGTCCATCGGCATGGGGAAGCGGTCGTGCGCATCCTCGGCGCTCATGTCGTCAACTAGCTTGACACCCGGAGCGGCAGCCAGCGCGGCACGGGCCTCTTCCACCGTGATGTCGCGCTCGAACTCAAGCGTGATGCTCTCGGAGTGCGAGCGCAGCACGGGCACGCGCACACAGGTGCAGTTCACGCGCAGCTCGGGCAGATGCATGATCTTGCGGCCCTCGTTTTGCAACTTCATCTCCTCGGAGGTAAAGCCCTCCTCCTTGACGCCGCCAATCTGCGGAATCAGGTTGCTCGCGAGCTGGGCGGCAAACGCGCGCGGCTCGGGAATCTCCTCGCCACGGCCCAGGGCGGCCAGCTGAGCCTCGAGCTCGGCCATACCGGGGGCGCCAGCACCCGAAGCCGCCTGGTACGTCGAGACGATCATGCGCTTCACGCCAGCGAGCTGATGCAGCGGCCACGTGGGAACCAGGCCGATAATGGTCGCGCAGTTGGGGTTGGCGATAAGGCCGTGATGCCACTTGATGTCGTCGGCATTGATCTCGGGCACAACCAGCGGCACCTCGGGATCCATGCGGAAGGCATGGCTGTTGTCGACCACGACGGCGCCGCGCTTGACGGCCTCGGGCAGTAGCTCCTTCGCGATGTCGTCGCCGGCAGCTCCAAGCACAATGTCACAGCCCTCAAAGGCCTCGGGACAAGCCTCTTCGATCACGATCTGCTCGCCGCGGAACTCGACGGTCTTGCCCGCAGAACGCGCGCTCGCCAGCAGCTTGAGCTTGCCAACCGGGAACTCCTGCTCGTTGAGGCACTCGAGCATCTGGGTGCCCACGGCTCCCGTCGCGCCCAAAATAGCAACCGTGTACTGTTTCATGCTTCCCCCTTTAAAGGTTGTGGCTTTTGCCCGCACGCCAAGCAGGCCGATTATTGTTGCCAGTGTATACAAGAACGGGGCGGGCACGAAACCCGCCCCGTCGAAACGAAACCGAAACGAAACGCCCCGCCATAGATTTTTGAGGCAAGTCCAAAAATCTACTGGGATAGCAGCTACTTGTGGAGCGCGACCAGAGCGGGATCGACCGGCGCGGGAGCCTCCAGATCGGAGACCTTCACAATGCCGTTCTCGTCGGAGAAGGCGCGGTAAATGGTCTGAATCGCCAGATCAAAGTCCTTCTCCTCCACACCGATGATGATATTGATCTCGTCGCAGCTCTGCGAAATCATACGCACGCTCACGCCAGCCTGGCCAAGCATGCCAAACAGGTGGCCCGAGATGCCGGCACGACCGCGCAGGTTACGGCCGACGGTCGCGATAAGTGCCAGGCCCTCGACAACCTCGATCTCGAGCGGCTCGACCTCCTGCTGAATGTCGCCCACGAGCGAGTACAGTGAATCGTGCACATCCTGCTCCTGCACCACGGCGCCAAAGCGGTCGACGCCGGTGGGCATATGCTCGACGGAAACGTCATAGCGCTCGAAGACCGAAAGCGCGCGGCGCATAAAGCCGACGCGCGGCTTGGTGCGGTCGCGGGCCACGTTGATGGCAACAAAGCCGCGTTTGCCGGTCACGCCGGTAATGATGGGCTCCGCCTCGCCCTCATCAGCCGTCTCGCTAATGATGGTACCGGGGTCCTGCGGCGCATTGGTGTTCTTGATGACCAGCGGAATACCCGCCTCGCGCACGGGGAACACGGCCTCCTCGTGCAGGACGCTTGCGCCCATGTACGAAAGCTCGCGCAGCTCCTCGTAGGTAACGCGCGCAATGGGCTGAGCCTCGGGAACAATACGCGGATCGGCAGAATAGAAGCCCGAGACGTCGGTCCAGTTCTCGTACAGGTCGGCGCCCAGGCACTTGGCCAAGATCGAGCCCGAGATATCGCCACCGCCTCGATCGAGCAGCTTGATCTGGCCCTCGCGCGTCGCGCCGTAGAAGCCAGGCATAACGAAGCCGCCCTGCTGGCCATACTCCTGCACCAGCTCGGAAGTGCGATTCATGCTGAGCGTACCGTCGTGATGGAACGCCACAACCGTCGCGGCGTCCAGGAACGGTAAGCCCAGGTACTCGGCCATCAGGCGAGCGGTAAAGTACTCGCCACGGCTCACAAGCTCCTCGGTGGAGTAGCCGCCCGAGCGGGCGCGCTCGGCAAAGGCCGCGAACTCCTCACGGATGGGATAGGTGAGCTCCAACTCGTCAGCGATATCAAAATAGCGCTGGCCGATGTCCTCGAGCAGCTCCTCACACGACACGTGGTACTTAACGTGCGCATTGACCAGATAGAGCAGGTCGGTCACCTTGGTGTCGCCCTTAAAACGGCGACCGCAGGCGGAAACCACCACAAAACGGCGAGCCGGATCGGCATCGACGATGGCCTTGATCTTCTTGAAGTGTTCGGCGTCGGCGACCGACGAGCCGCCAAACTTGGCAATCTTAATCATGGGCTGGAGGTTACCTTTCTAAAAAGCCTCTGCGAACCTATTTTGCACGCTCTGATACCATGGTTTCACCGATTGGGACCAAGGCATCCGAGGAGCAGTGTTATATGGGAACTTATCATAGTACACGAGGACGCACTTTATCGTGCTCAAGTAAGGTGGCAATCCGCACCGGCATCGCTCCCGACGGGGGTTTGTTTGTCTCGGACGAGCTCGGCACCCAGCAGGTCGATATCAGCTCGCTTGCAGATAAATCGTACTTTGAAATCGCTCAAGATGTGTTGGGAATGTTACTGAATGATTACACGGCCGAAGAAATTTCGGCGTGTGTCGACGAGGCATATCACGGCACGTTCGCGAGTGAAGAGGTTACACCGCTCGTCAAACTCGACGCTGCGCCGGGCGCTGACGCCCCTCAGACCTATGTGATGGAGCTCTTTGGCGGCCCCACGAGTGCCTTCAAGGACGTCGCCCTGCAGATGCTCCCCCGCCTGATGGCCTGCACTTCCGCCGAGGACGGCGGCGCCGAGCGCATCATGATCGTCACCGCCACGTCGGGCGACACCGGCAAGGCCGCACTCGCCGGTTTTGCCGACGCTCCGGGCACGGGTATTACCGTCTTTTATCCCGAAGGCAAAGTCAGCCGCGTCCAGAACCTGCAGATGTCCACGCAGGAGGGCGACAACGTCGCCGTCTGCGGCATCCGCGGCAACTTCGACGATGCCCAGAGTGCCGTCAAGCGCATCTTTGCCGATAAGGAGCTTGCCGAGCGTCTTGAGTCCGCCGGCACGGTGCTTTCAAGCGCCAACTCGATCAACGTCGGTCGCCTGGTGCCGCAAGTCGTCTACTACTTTGCCGCCTATGCGCAGCTGCTGCGCGCCGGCGCCATCGAGGCCGGCGACGCCGTGGAGTTCTGCGTACCGACCGGCAACTTTGGCGATATCCTGGCCGGCTACTATGCCAAGCGCATGGGTCTGCCCGTCGCCAAGCTCATCGTCGCGAGCGACAAGAACAACGTGCTCGCTGACTTCCTGACCACCGGCGTCTACGACCGCAACCGTCCGTTCTTCACGACCATCTCGCCGTCGATGGACATCCTCATTAGCTCCAACCTGGAGCGCATGCTCTACTTCCTATCCGATGGCGACTGCGAGCTCGTTGCCGGCCTTATGGAGCAGCTTGCCCAGACGGGTCGCTACGAGGTGCCCGCCGAGCTGCTGACCAAGATCCAGAACGTGTTTGGCTGCGGTTGGGCCAGTGAGGACGAGGTTCGCGCTGCCATCAAGAGCTGCTGGGACGCGAACGGCTACGTGATCGACCCGCACACCGCCTGCGGCTATCACGTCTTTGAAAAGGTCGCTCCCGCCGAGGGCGCCAAGGCCCGCGTGCTACTTTCGACCGCCAGCCCCTACAAGTTCCCGCGCGCCTGCTGCGACGCCCTGGGCCTCGACGTTCCCGAAGACGACTTTGAGGCGCTGCGCGTACTCGAGCAGGCAACCAACACGGTCGCCCCAGCCCAGCTCGCCGAACTCGAATCCAAACCCGTCCGCTTCGAAGACGTCTGCGACGTCGACGAGATGACCAGCTACGTCGAGTCTGCAGCAAAACGAATGAGCACCAACTAGATCCCTTATTAAGCGCCGGCGAAAGCCGGCGCACCTTCTTTTTATTTAGCTTTCGGGATGATGACGAGCATGCGAGCGGGTCTGGCCGTTTAGTTCGTCGCGAGTTCCGCACGAGCCGGAAAGCACTTAATGTGCTTTCCGAGCGAGCCAGGACTGCCCGAGCAGCGAACTAAACGGCCAGACCCGCCCAGGAGGACCCACATGATCAAAATCACCGTCCCAGCAACCAGCGCCAACCTAGGCATCGGCTACGACACCCTCGGCATGGCCGTCAGCCTCTACTCGCACTTTACCTTCGAGCGCGCCGACAAGCTCACCATCACCGGATGCCCCGAGGAGTTCCAAAACGAGAACAACCTGGTCTACGTCAGCTTTGTCGATGCGCTGGCCGCATGGGGCGAGCCGGCCTTCCCCGTCGCTATCGACATCCAGACCGACGTGCCCGTCGCCCGCGGCCTGGGTTCCAGCTCCACCTGCGTCGTCGCCGGCATCATGGCGGCCGCCGCGCTGACGGGCCACACCGTCGACCGTGCCGAGCTCGTCCGCATCGCCACCGAGGTCGAGGGGCATCCCGATAACGTCGCTCCCGCCATCCTTGGCGGCGCCGTCTGCTCCTTTACGCCGACCGATTCGCTCCCCCAATGCCTGCGCTACGAGGTGAGCGATCGCTTGCGTTTTATTACCGTGATTCCGCCCTACGAGGTACATACGAGCGAGGCGCGCAAGGTCGTGCCGCAGGAGATTCCGCTCTCCACCGCCGTGTGGCAGATGGGCCGCATTGCTGGCATGACGCGCGGCCTGGAGACCGGCGACCTTGACCTGATTGCCGCCGCTAATGACGACCGCATTCAGGAGCCCTATCGTCGCCGCCTGATTCCCGACTACAACGCCGTGCGCGACACCTGCCTTAACGGCGGCGCTAAAACCATCTGGATTAGCGGCTCGGGCTCGACCCTCATGGCTGTGACCGACGACACCATCGTGGCAAAGTTCCTGCAGGTCAAGCTGCGCGAGCAGTTCCCCAAGTGCGACACGCATATCCTCACGTGTGACACGGAAGGCGCCCAGATCGAATACCTGTAGTCGCCGTCCCGTATACTCGCCGGGGAGGCCAGGGGCTTTGCCCCCAAATCGTCCTCGGACATGGCAGGACCCCCGCTGTGCACTTCGTGCGGCGGGGGTCCTGCCGTCCTGCGGAAAGATTTGGGGGCAAAGCCCCTGGCCTCCCCTATGTTAACTTCGCCGGCGGCGGCTACAGGGACCTACGCTCTGGAAAGTCGCCGGGCTGATGTTCTGCATTTTATTGATAGGAGCACTTATTAGAGGCAGGCCTCGGCGATGCGTTTTTTGAGTTCGTCGATGCCGGTGCCGGTTTGGGAGCTTGTAATGATTACGTTTTCGGCCGGGACGTTGAGCTGCTTTTTGATGGCTGCTGCCTGGCGGGCCTGCTGGGTGCGGCTGAGCTTGTCGGCCTTGGTGAGGCAGACGATAAAGTTGAACTCGTTGCCCTGCAGGTAGTCAATCATGTCGTGATCGAGCTTGCTGGGGTCGTGGCGGATATCCACCAGCGAGACGACCAAGTTAAAGCTGCGCTCGGAGTCGAAGAAGTCGCCGATCAGCTCGGCCCAGCGGTCGCGCTCGGCCTTGGAGCGACGCGCGAAGCCGTAGCCCGGCAGGTCCACAAAGTGCACGTCGTCGGCCTCGAAGAAATTGATATTGCTCGTCTTGCCCGGCGTACTCGAAACCTTGACCAGGTTCTTGCGACCAAAGAGCTTGTTCATAATCGACGACTTGCCCACATTTGAACGGCCCACAAAGCTCACCTCGGGACAGGTGGACTCGGGAATCTGCGAAACCTTGCCGTAGCTGGCGACGAACTTGGCAAGCTGATAGTTAATGGAATCGGCCATGGACACTCCTTGGTCGTAGGTTTTTACAAAACGGGCGTGCTATTGCGCGGCGGCAATACGACGAACGATGTCGAGCGTGATGCCGCTTGCGGTGCGAGCGTACTCATCCAGATCGAACTCGCGCTCGCAAAACGCATCATATGCCTCGTCACAATTATCGCTGATAGCGCGCAGCACCAGGCAATCGACACCATTCTTGGCCGCAATGTGCGCAATTGCCGCGCCCTCCATCTCGACGCAATCGGCATGCGTCGCCTCGATGGCGGCGATGCGCATGGCGTCGCCCGTTACAAAGCGGTCGCCCGTAGCGATGGTGCCAACCAGGAACTGCTTGGGGTCCTTCTCGGCAGAAGTCTCATCCGCCGAGGCATCCACAAATCCATGCTCGGCAAGCACGGCGGCGGCAACATCAGCCAACGCCGGTGTCGAGACAAACTCCTCGAGCCCCGGCGCGGACTCGGCGATGAGTGCCGTATCGGTATCCAGATAGCGCAGGCACTTGCCTATAACCACGTCGTTAATATGGAGTTTAGGGTTTAGGCCGCCCGCAATGCCCGAAAACACAACGGCCTGCGGGGCGTATTTGCTGATGAGATGCTGCGTTGCGGCAGCGGCGTTCACGGTCCCCATGCCTGCCGTCGTGGCGACTACTGTCAGACCCGAAAGCCCACCGTTCACAACGGTCAAGCCCGCCTCCTGCGACTCATGCGTGCCACTCAGCTCTTCCTTAATCTGCGCAACCTCTTTTTCGAGTGCGCCTATGATCGCGATGGTTGCCATGCCATCCCCCAAATCCGTGCAAATTGCTTATCCACGGTATGGTACCAGCATTTTGGCTCAACCGTGTCAGCACCAAGCCGTTAGGCCAGTACAGCTCGGGTATCATAAAGGGGCAAAAATGGCTTGTTAGCCGATGGCCGACCTGAGCTCCGCACGGCGCTTTTTCATACCGGCCATAACGGCATTGCGCAGCTCGGGCATGCGCGCGGTATCCATCTGAGGTACGCCCTCAAGCTTATAGGGAATGCCCAGTTGCTCGTACTTGACGACACCCATCGTGTGATACGGCAGCATTTCCAGGCCCACCACGTTGTGCCATGGAGCGATGAGGCGACCGAGCTTCTCGCACTCCTCCACCGTGTCGGTAATGCCCGGCACCACCACGTGGCGGATAACGACCTTGATCTTGCGACGTGCAAGTTCATCGCCGAACGCCAAGATGCGTGCGGGATCGCAACCGGTCAGCTTTTTATGCTCGACCGGGTCGGCATGCTTAATATCGAGCAGTACCATGTCGGTCTCGTTGAGCACGGCATCGAACTTCTCGGGGTGGTTGGGGTCAAATGCATAGCCACAGCTATCTAGGCAGGTATGTACACGGCCATCGGGGTTGTTATGCATAGCACGAAACAGATCGGCCAAAAACTCGGGCTGCAGGAGCGGCTCGCCGCCGGACACCGTAATGCCACCGCTGCGATAGAACTCGTGGTTACTCTGGAACTCATCCATCAGGTGTTCGACGGTCACCATGGTGCCGCCGTTGACCGACCAGGTATCGGGATTGTGGCAATACGCGCAGCGCATGGGACAGCCCTGAACAAACACCACAAAGCGGATGCCGGGTCCGTCGACCGTTCCCATCGTCTCGATCGAATGCACGCGGCCAAGGGCAAACGCAGAGTCCTCGGGACGAGCGTCCACACCCTCAAGCGTCATTTCTGCCATTCGCGCTACCTTGCCTCTCCTTGGATGCAACCAATTAAAATGCCAGAGTCATTCTAGCCCATGCGTTTGCGTTTAAACGTCTCGGACTAGAACGGCACGTTTTAATCTATCCCCCATCACCATGGCTGGGGGCTACGTCGAGATGTCAGGCTGAAGAACGCTCGCCTGCGGCCTTTACGCCTTAAGCGTGAGCACCGCACCGAAGGCGGTCGGGCCGCAATGGCTCGAGATGACGCCGCCGACCTGAGTCCAGGTAACGTCCTTAAAGCCCAGATCATGCGCATAGACCTCCATGTCATCGCGCAGCTCCTGGGAAAGGCCCACCGAATACGCCAGGCCAATGTGCGAGTAGTCAATCTCGCCCTTCGCAACCATGTGGTCAATAAAGGCGCGGGCGCACTTGAGCATAGAGCCGCGGAACTTTTTGGTCGCCACGAACTTGCCGCCCGTCACCTCAATGCAGGGCTTAATCTTGAGCAGATGGGCGCCAAGGAATGCGACGTTGGACAAGCGACCGCCCGCCTTAAGAAAGGCAAGATCGGTAGGAACAAAACCCAGCAACACGTGGTCCATGACGGAGTTCGTAAATGCAAAGATTTCGTCAACGGTGGCATCGGGATGAGCCTCAATATACTTGGCGGTCTCGACGACAACGAGCGACTGGCCTACCGAGACAAAGCGCGTGTCCATGGAGTAGACGTAATCGCGACCCTTGGCGGCGATCTTCGATGATTGATGCGAGCAGGTCGTGGCCTCGGAATATGCAAGATGCAGAATGGTCGCGTCGGGTTGCTCGGCATGGATGCGGTCGTACACATGCGCAAAATCTGCCGGCGCACAGCCGCTGGTCTTGGGCATCACGCCAAACTCGTTGCAGCGCGAATAAATCTCGAGCGGATCGATCGAGCCGTCCTCGACGGTCTCGTCACCAATCGTGACATGCATAGGCACGCGCACGATGCCGTAGCGCTCGCAGAGCTCTGGCGTCACATCCGAACCAGATTCAACCACGATTATGTACTTGCCCATTATTATCACGACCCATCTCGACGTTGGCTTTTCAATACATGACACGCGCGCCGCACTGTTGCACAACAGCGTCCAAGCGCCAAAGAGACGCCGCCCCTTGCACACAACAAAGGACAGCGTCTCCCTGGAAAACTCCGTGCTTATCTAGGATTCCACACGGTTTATTAAGGAGGGTTACTTATTCCGCAAACGGTCACTATATGCGGTAAGCGGTAGTTGGCCGCGACAACTGCGACACATTCCGTCCAGCAAATCCAATCGTGCTCCACGCACGGTTAATGCACGAGGCGGTAGAAATTCATCGATGCCGCACCCTCGGCGTGCAGCTCCATCGCCGGAACCGCCGGCGAATAGGTACGGCTCGTAAGTGCCGCCTCGCCGCCATTTGCAAAAATCTCGACCATCGTAGTGTCCGAAAGCACGCGTAGGTCGCGAAGCTCGCCGAGCTCAATCGACCTCTGGTCGCGCCCATAGCCTTCGTCACCCATATCGAGGGTAAGCATCCCGTCCGTATAACGCACAAAGACACCCTTGCGGATTTCGAGCTCGATCACCTGGGCGCCCTCACAGGAAACCACAAGATCAAACAGGCGGCCCGGCTCCTCAACGGTTTCACCGCCTGTCGCGCGAACGCAGTCGCCGCGCATCCCCTCAATCTCGTGCGCCGGCTGCTGACAGAGCTTACCATCGCGCATGCTCAGCTCTCTCGGCACCGTCAACGCGCACTGCCACCCGCGTGCCACCGTCGGGCTTTCTGCCGTCGCATCGGGGCAACCCGACCACCCGATCATCAAACGCCGACCCGCAGCATCCTCAAAGGACTGCGGGGCATAGAAATCAAAACCGGCATCGACCATCGGAGGCATGCCCTGCCCGGCGATCTTAAAGCTCGGCGCCTCCCAATCGGCCTCGATGGAGAACCACACGCACTGATGCGGATTGCGGTAACGCCAACCATCGGTGGGCACGCCCTGTGGACAGCAAACGAGAATAAGCTCGCCATCAAGCTCAAACAGATCAGGACACTCCCACATAAAGCCAAACTTCTCGCCCAGCTCAATGCGCGTCGCATAGCTCCAGTCCTCTAGATCGCGCGAGGTATAGACAAGCACGCAGCCACGGTCATCTTTCGTACGAGCGCCGAGAACCATGTAGTAGATACCGTCGTGTTCAAGGATCTTGGGGTCGCGCACGTGCGTACCGATATCGTCGGGGTAATCGACCGGCCCAACAGCTATGCGCTTCTCGCCCAATTCGTCGGGGTTCTCGGCAACCATATGAATCTGGTTTTGCTCACGACCCGTCAACACGTAGTCGTAATCATCGCGGTCAAAAAGCTTGACGTTGCCGGTATAGAAGTAGTGAATCTTGCCATCACGTACAAAGGCAGAACCAGAATACGCTCCGCTCGCATCCAAATCGGAATCGGGGAACAGCACGGGGCCGCGATTCTCGTACGTCACAAAATCCTTTGTCGTCAGATGGTTCCAAAGCGCTGGACCGCCATGCGCAGCATCAAACGGATCGTATTGGTGATAGATATGATACGTATCACCAATCTGAACCAAACCGTTGGGGTCGTTGAGCCAGCCGAGCTCAGGCTCCACATGAAACAGGAGTCTATCGGGGTCGGACGCGATGCGAGCCGCCGTCTCATCCTGTCCGGCTCGCCACTGCTCATAGTCCGCGCGTGTCACCTTATTTTTTTGATTAAACATCGCCATTGACCTTCTCGTCTATAGGGAAGGACGCTCGACTCACACGAGCCGAACGCCCTTCCCCAAATGGACTTATCCTCAGATTACGCTGAACGGGTCAATTAGAAGCTAACGTCGAAGCCAGCGCCAGCGCCCTCTTCATCGGTGGTCGGCATGCCCTTTGCCTTGTTGTAGGCAAAGATCAAGACGATTGGCACGATGAAGGCGATGAGATTGCCGGCCACATACCACACGAGCGTCTCGGGCGTGACGATGAGCAGGCCAAGCACGCCGGTCAGACCCTGACCGATGGCGCGCACCTCAAAGAGCTTCACGAAGGCACCGCCGCAGCCTGCACCGATGCAAGCGCAAACGAACGGGATGATCGAGTAGCGCATGTTTGCAGCAAAGATTGCGGGCTCGGAGATACCGACCAGCGTCGGGATAAAGGACGACATGCAGATGTTGCGCTCTTTGGAGTGCTTCTTGTGAATGAGATACATGCCGATGGCGCCGCCGCCCTGGGCGATGATGGAAACCGACCAGATAGCCTGGATGTAGTTGAAGCCGGTCGTGGCAACGAGGTTGGCCTCAATACCCTGGATGAACTGATGCGTACCGGTAACGACGAGCGGCTGCAGGAACGCGGCGAAGACAAAGGCGCCAAAGACGCCCATCCTGTTGTACGGGACATCGATTACGCCAGCGAGGACGTCGCCGATCAGGTTGCCGAGCGGGCCGAACACGGTGAACAGGGCAACGTTAGCAAGAATCAGGGTAACGGTCGGGACAAAGACAAACGAGACGACCTCGGGGATGTACTTCTGGGCAATCTTCTCGACCTTGGCCATAAACCAGGCAGTCAGGATTGCAGGGAACACGCCGCCCTGGAAAGCAACCATGGGGATGGAGAGCGGACCAAAGTTCCAGTACTCAGCACCCGACGGATCCATAACGAACGCGTTACGGTTCATAAGGCTCGGGTGAACCATGACGATACCGACGAGGATGCCCAGAATCGGGTTACCGCCAAAACGCTTCACCGCGCTGTACATAACCAGGACAGGCAGGTAGTCAAACGTGGTGGCGATAATGGCAAAGAAGCTTGCGAGGTTCTTGAGGAACTCGCTGTGGTCGGCGAGGCTGCCCTCCATGCCAAAGAGGCCGTTGGCAACGATCAGCGACTTAAGGCCGATGATGATAGCAGCGCCGACGAAAGCGGGAATGATGGGGATAAAGATATCCGAGAATACCTTGAGGACCGAGAAGAACTTGCCCTTCTTGTCCGCCTCGGCGCCCTTGACCTCGGAAGCACTGATCTCCTTAACGCCCGTCAGAGCCATAAACTCATCGTAAACCTTGTTGACGGTACCGGTACCGAAGATGATCATGAGCTGGCCGCTGTTGTACAGCACGCCCTTGACGCCATCGATGTTCTCGAGCTCGGCCTTGTTGTACTTGCTCGTATCCTTGAGCACCAGACGCAGACGCGTAACGCAATGCGTGGCGCCCTCGATGTTCTCCAGACCGCCGACGTTATCGACGACTTGCTGAGACACTACTTTGTAGTCCATGTTCCTCTCCATTCCTTTACGAAATCATAAGACGTTTTGATGCCATTACAGAGACGCGATCGTTGCATTTGCGCACTTAAGCGTACCGTCGGTGACCGTCAGCGCCACACCCTGGCCCTGCTTATTGCAGAATCGAGCGTTAAGCGCAACATCATCGACAAAGATGGTCGCGATATCGTCGTCAACGACCAGGCGCACATGATGAGTGCCCTCGCCCTTAAAGAACAACGGACGCTCGAGGCCCATGTTGTTGACCTGGAACCACGGATACTGGGGGGCCGCCGTAAACTCGAGCTTGCCCTCACGCAGGTTGGCGCGGAACTCATAGGCAAGACCGGACTCGGCGTCCTCGGCAAGCTTCACCGAGAAGCCGGCAGCGTCACCGGCGAGCTCGATGTCGGCATCGAGCATATAGGTGGAACCGGCATCCGCGGCGAGCACCTGCTCGACCTTGCCCGACTCGCAGGAGAGCTCAAAGGCCTCGACTGCCTTAGCCTCGCCAAAGGCGCCAAGCATGCTGTCAGGAAGCTTGGTGCCGAGCGTTCCGTCGGCACGCTGAACGATCTCGAGGGGCATAAAGGTGCCACCCCACAGGTAAGAGCTGGGGTCGCCGCCCTCGTCACGCGTAGGAACCCAACCAAAGAGAACGCGGCGCTCGCCGTCAAATGCGGTACGCGCGGCATAGTACGCGCGGCCATCGAAGGAATCGTCCGCAGGAGTGATCCAAGGACCGTTGATAGAGCGAGACATGCGGTAACGGGTCTTGTTGCCATCACTGTACTCGGAGAACACCAGATACCACCAGTCGCCCATCTTAAAGAGATCAGGCATCTCGAACATGGTGTACAGGCCCGGATTCCACCAGTCGCCCTGGAACTCCCAGGTATCCAGGTCCTTGGAGGTGAACTTGACCAGACGACCGGTCATCAGACGCTTGTCCTCGCCCACACGCGTGCCGAGGATGAGCATGTACTCTTCGTTCTCCTCATCCCAAAGCACAAAGGGATCGCGCCAGTTGCGGTCATCGTAACCCTCCTGGGGCGGAAGCAGCGTCTCGGCGATGTTCTTCTCCCACTTGACGGCGTCGTCACTCGTTGCGTGAAGAAGAACCTGCTTCATCAAGCGTGCCTTGACCTTATCGCGATTGCAACCAGTGTAGAGCGCATGGTACTTGTCGCCCACCTTAAACACCGTGCCGGCATAAACATACTGGTCGACTTCCTCGTCGCCGCCACGCTCAAGGCTCTCGCCAAAGTCTTTGTAATTGACGAAGTCCTTGGTTGTCGCGAGTGCCCAGCCAAACGGCTCTCCGAAAGGTCCGGGGTTTCGCGTGTCACGCTGATGATAGAGATAGAACGTGCCGTCCTCGCCGTACGGCATGATGTCGCCCACCCAAATTCCCTCAGGCTGGTAATACACCTTGTGCATCCGAGACTTCCTTCCCACGTGATACTAACTCGGTACAACTGCAAGATATGTCAATCGTTTTCATATGTCAAACGTTTTCACACCAATACGTCTTTTCGCAGTTCCAGTCGTCGGCAAACGGTTGACATATGCCGGCGAACGGTCATCAGAGGCGTTTGAGGAATTCTTTTGGCACGGGATGAACTACGCGGTTTTGCCCTCAATGAGTTCAACGGGGAGCTTGGTATTCGATTCGGGCTTTTCACCGTTAACAAGAGCGATGATGGATTGCGCCGCGAGCTCTCCGATGCGATCGATATCTTGACGAACGGTTGTTAAGTCAGGCATAAACGTCATAGTGCGGCGGGCGCCATCCGCGCCCACGACCTTAATATCGTCCGGAGCGCTCAAGCCGCGCTGCTTCATCACGTTAAGACAGATAGCCGCCATCGTGTCGTCTCCCGCAAAGATGCCGTCAATATCGGGGTTCTCATCGAGGATCTTCGCAACGACCGCACTCTTTTCGTCATCGGACTTAACGAACTCGACCTCACGGACAAGCGCGGGCAAACCGGCCTGCTCCACAACATCGTGGTAGGCATCGGTACGCTTATTGGCAGGCATGCGCATGCGGCTATTGTTGCGCAGGCACAAGATGCGCGAACACCCGTCATCAATCAGGCGACGCGTGGCAAGTTCGCCGATGCCATAGCTGTCGCTCGCAATCTGAACAGAGGTCTCGCCAAGGTCGCAGTCGATACCAACCAGACTCAAGCCCATCTCGGCATACGCCTCGGCACCGATATTAAGCGAGTTGACGATGACGCCATCAACCATATTGCGTCGAAGCATGTCGATATAAGAGCGCTCAAGCTCGGGTCGATTGGCGCTATTGCACAGCAGCATCTTAAAACCGTTTTCGGCCAGGGTATGCTCAATGACTTGAACCACTTGGGCATGAAACGGACTGCTGACATAGGGGACGATCATACCGATAAGATTCAGGCGACCGTTGAGCATGGCACGAGCGATATCGTTGGGCGTATAGTTGATGCGCTTCATCGCGGCATGGACCTTATCGCGGGTCTCTTGGCTAATATAGCCACGATTATTAAGCACACGAGATACCGTAGTAGGCGAAACCCCCGCCACCGCCGCAACTTCCTTGATGCCAGGCTTAGCCGTATCCTTAGAACGAGCACTCTCGCGAGCCATAGCACCCTCCCCCATCAACATGTCATACGTTTACATACGAACAAAGCATACCCCAACAAGAGCGGGAAGACGGTAACAGTACAAGTAAGTAAACGACTCATCCAAATAATTAGGAGAGTTCCACCTAAAGGGTGACTACACAGGACCCAGCCGGGGCTGTTTGGGCTACCTCCCAAAACATTCCGCAGGACGCAAAGAGGCTCGCCGCACGAAGTGCGCAGCGAGCCTCTTTGCATGTCCGAGGACACCAATTTAATTTAGCGTGGTTCCCTAAAGGACGACAACGCAGGAGACCCGGCAAGGCCGGGAGCACTTTGTCTCGCAAACATTCCGCAGCCGCGAAGCGGCGAGGACGTTTGAGAGGCAAAGTGCGTAGGCCTTACCGGGTCTCCGGTGGGAGTTGAGTCCCTTTAGAACTTGTCGTGGAAGGTACGCGCAATGACCTCGTCCTGCTGCTCCTTGGTGAGCGTGTGGAAGTTCACGGCATAGCCGGAAACGCGGATGGTCAGCTGCGGGTACTTCTCGGGGTGAGCCTGAGCGTCGAGCAGCGTCTCACGGTTGAAGACGTTGACGTTCAGGTGGTGGCCACCCTTCTCGGCGTAAGCGTCGAGCATGTGGACCAGGTTATCGGCCTGAGTCTCGGAAACTTCAGAAACCTTCATAATGTGTCTCCTTCGATTAATAGGCGCCGGCCGAAACCGGCGCGCTAATCAGTAATCGTTATTGTTAGTATAGCACTAACAATAGTTACTCGCCCAGCTGATCAAGGTCGATATCGCCAAAGAACACCTGGTCCTCCTTGCCGAGCGCACTCGGGATGATGGAGAAGGTGTTGGAGATGCCGTCCTGAGCATCGCGGAACGGGAGCTTGGAAACCGAAGACAGCGAAGCGATGGCGCCGTGGCTATCGCGCTTGTGCATGGGGTTAGCACCCGGGGCGAACGGCTGGCCAGCCTTGCGGCCGTCGGGCGTGGAGCCGGTCTTCTTACCGTACACGACGTTGGAGGTAATGGTCAGAACCGAGGTCGTGGGCACGGAGTTGCGGTAGGTATCGTTCATGCGGATGTACTCCATGAACTGGTGCACAACGTCGTGAGCGATCTGGTCGACGCGGTCGTCGTCGTTACCGTACTTGGGGAACTCGCCCTCGGTCTCGAAGTCGACGATGATGCCGTTCTCATCACGGACGGGGTGGACCTTGGCGTACTTGATGGCGGACAGGGAGTCAGCCACGACGGAAAGGCCAGCGATGCCCGTAGCGAACCAGCGGTGCACGTGCTTGTCGTGCAGAGCCATCTGGATGCGCTCGTAGCAGTACTTGTCGTGCATGTAGTGAATGATGTTCAGCGAGTTGACGTACACGCCAGCAAGCCACTTCATCATGTCGTTGTACTTGGCCACAACGTCGTCGTAATCGAGCGTATCGCCCTCGACGGCGCGGTACTTGGGGCCGACCTGCTTCTTGGAGACCTCGTCAACACCGCCGTTGAGTGCGTACAGCAGGCACTTGGCCAGGTTGGCGCGGGCGCCGAAGAACTGCATCTCCTTGCCAATGCGCATGGAGGACACGCAGCAGGCAATGCCGTAGTCGTCGCCGTGATAGACGCGCATGAGGTCGTCGTTCTCGTACTGGATCGAGGAGCTGGCGACAGAAGTCTTGGCGCAGAACTTCTTGAAGTTCTCGGGCAGACGGGTCGACCACAGAACGGTCATGTTGGGCTCGGGGCTGGTGCCCATGTTCTCGAGCGTGTGCAGGTAGCGGTAGCTCATCTTGGTAACGAGCGTACGGCCGTCGACACCCATGCCGCCGATGGACTCGGTGACCCACTGCGGATCGCCGGTGAACAGGGCCTGGTACTCGGGGGTACGGGCAAACTTGACCATGCGGAGCTTCATGATGAAGTGATCCACGAACTCCTGGATCTGCTCCTCGGTGAAGGTACCGTTGGCAAGGTCGCGCTCAGCATAGATGTCGATGAACGTAGAGGTACGGCCGATGGACATAGCGGCGCCGTTCTGCTCTTTGACGGCAGCAAGGTAGGCGAAGTACATCCACTGGATGGCCTCCTGCGTGTTGGTAGCAGGGTTGGAAATATCGAAACCATAGGTCTCGGCCATCATCTTGAGCTCGCCGAGGGCGCGGATCTGCTCCTGCAGCTCCTCGCGGTCGCGGATGTTGTCGGCGGTCATGACCGTCGGGGTGGAAGCCTTCTGGGCCTCCTTGTCCTTGATCAGATAGTCGACGCCGTACAGGGCAACACGACGGTAGTCGCCGATGATGCGGCCGCGGCCATAGCCATCGGGCAGACCGGTGATGATGTGGGCCGAACGGCAGGCGCGCATCTCGGGGGTGTAGACATCGAAGACGCCAGCGTTGTGGGTCTTACGCTCGAAGGTGTAGCGCTCGACAACGTTCTCGTCGACCTTATAGCCGTGCTGGCTGGCAGCCTGACAAGCGATGCGGATACCACCGTTGACGTGCAGCGCGCGCTTGAGCGGCTTGTCAGTCTGGAGGCCGACGATAGTCTCCTTGTCGCGATGGGCGTTATCGATGTAGCCAGCGGGGTGGCTCACGATACCTGTGACGATCTTGGTGTCCATATCGAGGACACCACCCTGCTCGCGCTCCTTAAGCAGCAGGTCGAGAACCTCGCCCCACAGCTCCTTGGTACGCTCGGTCGGACCGACGAGGAACGACTCGTCGCCCTCGTAGGGGGTGTAGTTCTTCTGGATGAAGTCTCGGACGTCAACTTCTCCCGTCCAGATGCCTTCCTTGAAGCCTTCCCATGCCTCCTGCATTGTGTAACCACGCTCCTAGTTACGTGTAATGCGGCGCTCTCTCACACCGCTGCTTATTGAATTCTTGAATGTTCGGCTTGCACTACCGGCTTCTTCCGTTCTTCACCACACGTCGGTGCAGGGAAAAACGTTTGTCCACCTTGGAACTACAACCCAAAACCCAAGATTTCACCCGTCTGAGAAGGATAACATAGCGACCCTCTCCATCTGGGCTGTTATATGTTTCTTTTTTTATATCATAAAGGCGTTTTTTACAAACCCGCAGGAAATGCGAGCGCGAACAACTACCGTTCACCGATTTGTATGTTATTTTTCCTTGCCTTTGTACGACGTTCGCTCTAGCTGTTATGCCAGCTTTAGCAGGATAAAGTGTCCCAGAGACCCTACAGAAACTGCAGGGCGGCCACGGGATCCCCCGTGGCCGCCCTGTTGGCGTAGCTAGTTTTTAGCTTTGATTGCCGCTTGGCATTAGGCGGCTGCGGCGGCCTTGTCGGTCGTTGTCTTGCTATCGCCGTTGCCCTGGCCCTCAAAATGCTTGTAGCACCAGCTGGTGACCAGCGGGGTCAAAATAGCCGTCACGATTGCGCAGGCAGCAACCTGTGCCGTAGCCGTCGCGAGCACCGCACCGCCGTACAAGGCCTCGTTGACGCTTGCCATGGCAGCAGGCGTGGCCACATTGGCTCCGGCGCAGCTCGAAATGGCCGCACCTGCGACACCCGTACCGCCCGTGAGCTTATCGACCGCGATAACGGGAATTGCAAAGACCACCGAGCAGATCACGCCGAGCAGAATACCGGGGAGACCGCCATTAATGAGCTGGCCAAAGGTCATGGTCGAGCCCATGGCAAAGAAGACGAGCACGATGACGGCGGAAAGTGCCGGTGCCATCATCTTCTTAAAGCTCGGGAAGAGGTTGCCCAGAATAATGCCGACGACGATCGGCAGGGGGGGGGCCCAGAGCGACCAGCCGAGCCTCGCTGCTCA